>Ga0315907_10001408_pt1 | contig 32538 bp, 29 predicted proteins | sample LakEriMetagenome_3_FD_203525 | JGI IMG/M metagenome (GOLD analysis project Ga0315907, IMG submission 203525) | Freshwater fungal communities from buoy surface, Lake Erie, Ohio, United States - Buoy 12 MA123 | ecosystem: Environmental > Aquatic > Freshwater > Lake > Lake biofilm | place: USA...
AGATTATTCGCCGCCATGGTATCACGCCCATTCAATGGGCGGCTGACATTGGTTTGCTGACGCCGCGCAGCATTCTTGGCCATGCGATTTTTGTGGATGAGCATATCTCAATCGGCTGGCATACCGCTAAGGATGTCGGGCTGATTGCCGATACGGGCGCGACGGTCGCGCATTGCCCATCACCCTTTGCGCGTTATGGGGAGCATTTGCGCCATTTCGGCAAGTATCGCGCACGCGGCGTCAATCTTGGCTTTGGTACCGATTGCGCGCCGCATAATCTGATTGAGGAAATGCGCTTGGCGATCATTCTGGCGCGCAATGCCTGCCGTGATATTGCTGCGGCCGATACCGGCAGCGTTTTCCATGCGGCAACAATTGGCGGTGCGACCGCGCTCGGCCGGCCCGATCTGGGGCGCTTACATCAAGGTGCATCGGCGGATGTGGTGCTGGTGGATTTGGCGCATCCGTTGATGACCCCGCCGCGTGATCCCTTGCGTGCGCTTGTTTTCCACGCCGCTGACCGTGCCGTGAAGCGCGTGATGGTGGGGGGTGAGACAATTTACGCGGATGGCAAGCCGACCAGGCTGAATGTGACAGAGGCCGCCGGCATTCTGGCCGAAAGCCAGGCCAAGATGCTGCGCGATTCAGTGGGGCGCGATTATCGCGGGCGGAGCGGCGATGAAATCGCGCCGATCAGCCTGCCCCTGCACTAGCCAAGGCTTGCCACCCCGCCCGAAGCCTGTAAATCACGCCGAAACAAAGAAGGCATGCCATGGCGTTGATTGATCGGATCGGGGTGGATGTTGGGCGCAAGCTGAAGCTTGAAGACGCCATTGAATGGGCGGCGCGCAACCAGGTGCGCCACATAGACATTCAATTGGACACCGGCGAGAATAAGGTGACCATGTTCGATGATGCACGCTGCCGCGCCATTGTCGCCTCGGCCCGCGCCAATGGTGTGACGATTGCCTTGCACACGCTTTCCGCAGTGAATGTCGGCGAATACTCGCCCTTCCTTTCGGAAGCAGTGGATGCCTATATGCGCGCCTATATTGAAGTGGCGCCGAAGCTCGCAGCGGAATGGATTGTCGTTCATGCCGGCTATCACTTCACCGCCGATGTGCCGATGCGCATGGAAGCGGGGCGTGATCGTTTGCAACGCATGGTGCACCACGCGGAAAAGCATGGCGCGCTTCTGTTACTCGAAAACCTGAATGTGGAACCCCCAACGGCGGAAGTGCATTATCTGGCCCATACGCAAGAAGAATGGCGCTATTATTACGATGCCATCCATTCGCCTGCCTTCGCGCTTTCCTTCACTGCCAATCATGCGCATCTCATGCCCGATGGTGTCGCTGCCTGGGTGGCGGGCATTCCGATGGACCGCGTGCGCGAAGTGCGGCTCGCGGATTGCTGGCGCAATGGGCATGAGGAACATCTGGTGCCCGGCCAAGGCGATTTCGATTTCGGCGATATGTTTCGCCTCATCGAAGCGCGCGGCTTCAAGGGGCATTACACCAATGCCTTTGGGTCGCTTGAAGAATTGCAATGGGCGCGCGGCTATATGGTGGAAAAGGCCCGCGCCGCTGGGGTGAAGGTGGACTGAAGCGCCCCGGCACGGTCCTTGCTGATCCAGCCCCGGAGAAACAACACCGGGGCTTCAAACCATGTCCATTTCTCGCTTTTCGCGCCGCGCGCTACTGGGCGCTGGTGCTTCTGGCCTGACCCTGCCGCTTATTCCTGAGGCGTTCAGCCCGGCTTTTGCCCAAGGCGCAGGCGAAAGAACGCTGCGCTACGGCATTTCCATGGCCGATATTCCGCAAACCACCGGCCAGCCGGATCGTGGCGCGGGCGCTTATCAATTCACCGGCTATACGCTGTATGACCCGCTGGTCGCCTGGGAAATGGATGTAGCGGACCGGCCCGGTAAGCTCATGCCGGGTCTTGCGACATCATGGGAGACCGATCCAGCTGATCGCAAGCGCTGGATTTTCAAGCTGCGTTCAGGCGTGAAATTCCATGACGGGTCGGATTTCGATGCCGATGCGGTGATCTGGAATTTCGAAAAAGTGCTCAATCAGCAGGCGCCGCATTTTGATAATCGGCAGGCCGCCCAGGTTCGCCCGCGCCTGCCTTCCGTCGCATCCTGGCGCAAGATTGACGCCATGACGGTGGAAGTCACGACCAAAACCGTGGACAGCATCTTCCCCTATCAGATGCTGTGGTTCCTGATTTCCTCACCCGCGCAATATGAAAGGCTTGGCCGTTCCTGGGAACGCTTTGCCAATGAACCTTCCGGCACCGGGCCTTTCCGAATGGGGCGGTTGGTACCGCGCGCGAGTGTCGAATTGCTGCGTAACACCAGCTATTGGAACCCCGCACGCATGGCGAAGGTGGACCGTATTGTGCTGGTCTGCGCGCCTGAAGCCGTCACCCGTTCCAATGCGCTGCTGACCGGGCAGGTGGATCTGATCGAAACGCCTGCCCCAGATATCGTTCCACGGCTTCGCCAGTCTGGCGCGCGGATCATGGAAAACATCACGCCGCATGTCTGGAATTATCATTTGAGCCTGCTGGAAGGCTCTCCCTGGCGCGATATTCGCCTGCGTCAGGCGGCGAATTTGGCGATTGATCGCGCTGGCGTTGTTGCGCTGATGAATGGTCTCGCGAAGCCGGCCGTTGGCGTGGTTGACCCGTCATCGCCCTGGTTTGGTAATCCAAGCTTCAAGATCCGGCATGACCCGGCCGAGGCACGGCGCCTGCTCTCAGCCGCCGGCTTCACACCACGCAATCCGCTGCGGACGAAATTCATCGTCGCCACCGGCGGCAGCGGGCAGATGCTGTCCATGCCGATTAATGAATTCATCCAGCAAAGCTGGCGCGAAGTGGGGATCGAAGTTGAATTCGTGCCGGTGGAATTGGAAGTGCTTTATACCTGCTGGCGCCAGGGGGCGGCGGGTGAATTGGCGCGCAACAATAATGTCACCGCCAATAATGTCGCCTATGTCACCAGCGACCCGCTTTATGCGCTGGTGCGCTTTTTCCATTCCAACCAAATCGCGCCGACAGGCGTGAATTGGTCCCATTACCGCGATGCGGAAATGGATCGGCTGATTGATACCGCGCTGAATACCTTTGATGCGGCCGAGGTGGATCGCCTGATGGCCAAGGTGCATGAAAAGGCGGTGAATGAAGCGCTTCTGGTCTTTGTGGTGCATGATACGAACCCACGCGCCCTTGGCCGCAATGTGCGCGGCTATACTCAGGCGCAGCATTGGTTCCAGGATTTGACGACGCTTTCCTGAAACCCAGCGCTATCTGGCTTCTTGGATCAACCCAAGCAGCCGTCGCTTATCGGCGATATCGCGCGCGAGCCTTACCGCAAGGCTCGCCGCATCTGCCTCAGGCCGCGTTGGTTGAAACATGCGCGCGCCGACATTACGATGGGCCTCGTCGCGCGCCGCTTCCAGGCAGGCGGCTTCCAGCCTGGCGATGGCGGCGGCTGGCGTCCCGGCGGGGGCAAAAAGCCCGCCAAAGCTGGTGGGCGCGACAGCAAAACCCTGTTCCATCACGGTCGGCACTTCGGGCAGCAACGGGTGACGCTCAGGCGCAAAAACGCCAAGCGTGCGCAGGCCCCCGGCAGCGAGGGATCCCATCACCAGCACGGCAAAATCCACGCGGCCGGCGCGCAAATCCGTCACCACCGCGGGCTCTCCGCGATAGGGCACATCCTGCATCTGCACGCCTGCGACTTCGGCCAATTCAATCGCGGCCAGATGCGGGATGGAGGCGACACCCTGATGCCCATAGGTGAGCGCGCCGGGCCGCGCACGGGCGGCGGCGACAAGGTCAGCCAGGGAAGTGAAAGGACTTTCCGGGCGCACCGCAATCGCCATAGCATTTTCGAAGCTTTGGCAGACCGGTACAAAGGATGCGGCGGTAAAGCCGACCTCGCCGCGTGCGGGCAGGACGGAAAACACTACGGCAGGGGCGAAAAGCAGGTAATGCCCATCGGGGGCGGCGCGCGCTGCTTGCGCGGTGCCAACACCACCCGCCGCGCCATCGCGATTGACCACCACCACCGGCTGCCCAAGTCGCGGTGCCATGCCGGCCGCGAGGGCGCGGGCCAATTGGTCCGTGGTGCTGCCGGCGGCATAGGGGTTCAGGATGGTCACTGGCCGATCCGGCGCCCAAGGCTGCGCCTCGGCGATATTCAGGCTGAAAACTGTTGCAAATCCCATGAACCAACGCAGCATGATTTCCTCACTTGGACTTGAAGTGTCTTTGGCGCCAGTATGGCCGCAAGCAAGGGGATTGCGCCATGTCTATTACCGCATTGGGCTATCTGGAACTGCGCGCCAGCCAATTGGATGATTGGGCCGGCTTCGGCCCGCGCCTGCTTGGGCTGATGCTCGCCGAAAAATCCGCGACCGAAATCGCCTTCCGCATGGATGATCGGCGCCAGCGCGTGATCATCAGCGCCGATGCGCATGATGGCCTTGGCGCCTTTGGTTGGGAAGTGGCGGATGCGGCGGCATTGCAAGCCATGGCCGCGCGCTTGGAAGCGGCGGGGCATCGCGTGGCACTTGGCAGCGGGGCGCTAGCCGCGCGGCGCCGGGTGGCGGAGGTGATTGTCACCGCCGATCCGCTCGGCAATCGGGTGGAGCTGTTTCACGGGCCGGAAGTGACGGAAACGCCCTTCATCCCCGGGCGCGCGATTTCCGGTTTTCGTACCGGCCCGCTTGGCATGGGCCATGCGGTCTTGAACGTGCCGCGCATTGAAGATGTGCTGCCCTTCTATCGGGAAGTATTAGGCTTTGGGCTGTCCGATTGGGTGGAAAATCCCTTCCGCGCCTATTTCATGCATGTGAATGGCCGGCATCATTCGCTCGCCTTGATCGAAACCGGCAAGGCGTCCTTGCATCACCTCATGATGGAATGCCTGAGCCTGGATGATGTCGGGCAGGGCTATGATATTGCGCTGTCCGAGGAAGGTCGCATCGGCACCACGCTTGGCCGCCACACCAATGATTGGATGACGAGCTTTTATGCCCGCACACCGGGGGGCTTTCTGGTCGAATATGGCTGGGGCGGGCGGCATATAGACCCTGGCTCTTGGCAGCCGGTGCGCATGGATAGCGGGCCAAGCCTTTGGGGCCATGATCGGCATTGGGCTGGGGCGGAAGCCGTGGCCAAGGGGCGGGAAATGCGCATGGCGGCGGCTGCGCGCGGCGAAAGGGCACCGGTGCAGGTGCTACCCGGCAATCACACCCTCATGCCCGGCGCCTGCCCCTGGTGGGATGGGCTGCGCGGCGCGGCAGAATAGCGCGCTTCTTTTCCCCGCCATCCCCGTAATCCCCAGGGGGCGACTCCTCCGCGCTGGGCTATAAGGGGGCATGAATAGTTTTGACCCTTCGCCCGGCGCCGTCCCCGGGGCCGGTTTGCTCGGCCTTTCGCAGCGCATTCCGCCTTCAAACCTGGCGGCTGAACAGGCACTGCTCGGCGCGCTTTTGGCCAATAACAAGGCGTTTGAGCGTGTGGGCGAATATCTGGCGCCGGATCATTTTGCCGATCCGGTGCATGGGCGGATTTTCCACGCCATCAAACGGCGCGTGGAAGCAGGCCAGCTTGCTGATGCAGTGACCTTGCGTGCGGAGTTTGAGCATTCCGGCTTGTTGGATGAGGTCGGCGGCCCTGCCTATCTGGCGCAGCTTCTCTCCGCTATGGTGGGTGTTATCAATGCCGGCGAATATGGCCAGGTAATCTATGATGCCTGGCTCCGTCGGCAATTGGTGGATCTGGGGGAAGTGGTGGTGAATCGCGCCTTTGGCGCGGAGGCTGAGCTGGACGCCAAGGGGCAATTGGAAGCCGCCGAACAATCCCTGTTTGAATTGGCCAAGGAAGGCGGCGCGGGTGAGGGCGGCTTCCTGACCTTTGAGCGTGCGTTGACGCTGGCGGTGCACCACGCGGAAAAGGCTTTTACAACGCCGGGTGGCGTTTCCGGCCTGCCCACTGGCTTGCGCGATTTGGATAGCAAAACGGGTGGGCTGCACCCATCCGATTTGATCATCATCGCGGGCCGGCCTGGCATGGGTAAAACCGCGCTGGCCACCAAGATCGCTTTCGGCGCCGCGAAAGCCGTGCTGCGCAGTGCGCAGGAAGCGGACCCGAATGCGGTGCCCAAGGGCGGGGTTGCGTTGTTCTCGCTCGAAATGAGTGCGGATCAATTGGCAACACGTTTGTTGGCCGAAGAATCACGTATTTCTGGTGACCGCATCCGGCGCGGCGAAATAAGCCAGCGCGATTTTGACCGGTTTCTGGAAGTGAGCCGCGAATTGGCATCCCTGCCGCTCAATATTGATGACACGCCCGCGATCAGCATCTCCGCGCTTCGCACGCGCTGCCGGCGCTTGCAGCGCACCAAGGGGCTTGACCTGATTGTGGTTGACTATTTGCAATTGATGCGTCCGGCCGCGGGGACGCGGCCGGAAAGCCGTGTTTTGGAAATCAGCATGATCACGCAGGGGCTAAAGGCACTCGCCAAGGAATTATCGGTGCCGGTGATCGCGCTGTCCCAGTTGTCGCGTGCCGTGGAAAGCCGCGAAGACAAGCGCCCGCAGCTTTCGGATTTGCGTGAGTCTGGGTCGATCGAACAGGATGCCGATGTGGTCATGTTCGTCTATCGCGATGAATATTACCTGATGCAGCGCGCACCGAAGGAGCTTTCCTTCGACAATGCCGAAAAATTCCAGGGTGCCGTGGATAAATGGCAGAAGGATATGGAAATGGCGCATAACAAGGCGGAGCTGATCATCGCCAAGCAGCGCCATGGCCCAACGGGCACCATCAAGCTGTTCTTTGAAGCTGAATTCACGCGCTTTGGGGATTTGGAAACGCAGCATGATGATGGTTTTGCCGGCTAAGTCCGGTAGTCGCTGATGGACCCTACCGCCCTTCTGCGCATTGACTTGAGCGCGATTGCCGAGAATTGGCGCGCGCTTGCCGCGCGTGCCGCCCCAGGGGCCGTGGCAGGGGTGGTGAAGGCGAATGCCTATGGGCTTGGCGCTGCGCGCGTTGCGCCGGCGCTTCATGCCGCGGGCTGCCGGCATTTCTTTGTGGCGCATCTTTCGGAAGGCATGGCGCTGCGCGCCGCCCTTGGTGCCGGGCCAATGATTGCCGTGTTGAATGGCTTTGCGCCGGGCGCGGATCAGGATGCCGCGCTGGTGCCGGTGCTGAACAGTCTTGGCGATGTGCTGGCCCATGCCGCCGCCAGACGCAGCGCGGGCCGGGCGCAACCTGCGCTGTTGCATCTGGATACGGGCATGGCGCGTCTTGGGCTGGATGCGGGGGAACAGGCGCAGCTTGCCGCGGATCATTCCTTGCTGGCGGGGCTCGATCTGCTTTATGTCATGTCACATCTGGCCTGCGCAGATGAACCCGACCATCCCTTGAATGCGGAACAGGGAGCGCGTTTTGCCCGCGCCTGTGCGCGGCTGCCCAAGCTGCCCCGGTCCTTCGCCAATTCATCCGGTCTGTTTCTGGGCAGCGATTATGCCTCAGACCTCGCCCGACCAGGCTGCGCTTTGTATGGAATCAACCCAACCCCAGGCGCGGCCAACCCGATGCGCCAGGTGGTGCGGCTGGAAGCGCCCATTCTGCAAATCCGCGATATCCCTTCCGGCGCCAGCGTTGGCTATGGCGCTTCTTTTGTCGCGGCGCGGCCCAGCCGGATTGCCACCATTGCCGTCGGCTACGCGGACGGCTACCTGAGATGCCTATCCGGGCAGGGTGTCGCGGCCTATCGCGACATGATCCTGCCCATGGTGGGGCGCGTTTCCATGGATTTGATTACGCTGGATGTGACGGATGCGCCGGGCATAACCCCGGGCGATACCGTGCAGCTTATCGGCGGTGCGGCGCCTTCGCCCGATGATCTGGCGGCGCGCGCCGGCACGATTGGCTACGAGATTCTGACCTCGCTCGGCGATCGCTACCGCCGCGACTACGGGGCGGCCTGAGCTTGGCCGCGATCCTTGATCCTGTAGCGGCACTCGGGCGCGGCGTGCTGGGCGCGCTGCAGCGCATTGGTGCGGTGGTGCTGTTCGCGTTGGAAGCCGTTTCGCATCTGTTTCGCCCACCCTTTTATGGCCGAATTTTTCTGCGCCATGTGGTGGAAATTGGCTATTTCTCCTTGCCTGTCGTTGCCCTGACCGCGTTTTTCACCGGCATGGTGCTGGCGCTGCAAACCTATACCGGCTTTGCGCGCTTCAATGCCGAAGGGGCGGTCGCCAATGTTGTCGTGCTTTCCATCACGCGCGAATTGGGCCCGGTGATTGCCGGTCTGATGGTGGCCGGGCGCATCGGCGCTTCCTTCGCTGCCGAAATCGGCACCATGCGCGTGACGGATCAGATAGATGCGCTGACCACGCTTTCCACCAACCCGATGAAATACCTGGTGGCACCTCGGCTTTTGGCCGGCGCCATCGCCTTGCCCTTTCTGGTGCTGATTGCCGATACGCTGGGGGTGATGGGCGGCTGGCTGATCGGCACGGCGAAGCTTGGCTTCAGTTCGGCCGGGTATTTGCGCGCCACGCTGGATTTCATGCAGACCATGGATGTCGTCTCCGGCCTCGTGAAGGCATCGGTGTTTGGCTTTGTGATTGCGCTGATGGGCTGCTGGTGCGGTTACAATAGCAAGGGGGGCGCGCAGGGCGTGGGGGCGGCGACAACTTCGGCGGTCGTGATTTCCTCCATCCTTATTCTGGCGCTGGATTACATCATCACCGAAATGTTCTTTGCGCGATGAGTGGCGCGGTACCGAAAATCCGCCTGCGCGGGCTATCAAAAGCCTTCGGGCCGAAGCAGGTGCTGGATGGCGTGGACCTCGATATCCGCGCCGGCCATGGCATGGTGATTCTGGGCGGTTCGGGTTCCGGCAAATCCGTCACCATCAAATGCATCCTGGGGCTGATTGAACCCGATGCCGGAAGTATCGAGATTGACGGCCAGAACATCCTGAAACTGCCGCGGCGTGAACGTGAAGCGCTGAATGACCGCATTGGCATGCTGTTTCAGAATGGCGCGCTGTTTGATAGCCTGCCGGTTTGGGAGAATGTCTGCTTCAAGCTGCTGGCGCAAAAGCGCATCACGCGCGCCGGCGCGCGCGACAAGGCGGCCGAGGTGCTGGCCCAGGTTGGCCTTGCCGCTTCGGTGGGCGATCTTTCGCCATCGGAGCTTTCGGGCGGCATGCAAAAACGCGTCGCCCTTGCCCGCGCCATTGCCGCCGAGCCCGAGATCATTTTCTTCGACGAACCCACCACCGGGCTTGATCCCATCATGGGCGCGGTGATTGATGGGCTGATTGTGGATGTGGTGCATCGGCTGGGAGCGACCGCCGTTTCCATCACGCATGACATGGCAAGCGCGCGGCGGATTGGTGATGATGCCGCCATGATCCACAAGGGCCGCATCATCTGGACCGGTGAGGCAGCCAAGCTTGGCCAGACCGGCAATGCCATGGTGGACCAATTCGCCCGCGGGGAGCGGGAGGGGCCGATCCAGATGGAGCTTAGGAAGTAGGGTCGTCGAACGATAGGGGGTAACCTTCAGCCTGCTTGGCGAAGCGCGCACTGTTGTTCTGAGTAGTCTCGCCTGAGAGCCAAAACGCCCATCACAAATGCTTCGCGCATTACGCGCGGAGATCGTCCTTATTCAGACCCAATATCCAGCCTTCGTGTTTGCGAATGGCTTCATCGGTTGGGGCACCATGGTGACGACAGCCTAAGGCTACCTCGATCATGCCGCAGACGCCGCAAAAGGCGTCAAACGGGTCTTCGCCTTCAGGCTTTTCGCCGAAGCCATTTTTGACGATGTCCTGAAGGGGGGAAGCGATGGAAACCCCTTTCAATGACGCCCAGGTCAAGATTTGATTAGCCACCGCTTTGCGTGCATCCTGTTTCCGCTTTCCTGCCTTACGGACACTTTCTGCCCCGAGCCATCCGTACATCTCAGCCGGATAGGTTTCAGCGATGGTGAGGCCATTGGGGCTTTCCATGCCCAATTCACCATCAAAAGGCCAAAGCCGCGCCCCTCCGTTCACGCAAGGTATGACCACCTTCTGCCAGCCCGAAATTGCCCCCTTGCCAACCTGATTAGCGCCCAATGTCCAAAATAACGGGCAAGCAGGCTGGCGATTATCTGCGCGGGCTTCGCATGTCCGGCGCAGTTCACTGAATGACTGGAAACCAAGCCTCTGAAAAAGATACTCCTGCTTAACGCCAGCTTTTGCCGTTGCTGGGTAAAAGGGGCGCTTTAGACTTATTTCGTGCTTTGATCCCGCGACCTTAAAGAATAGTGATTCAGAGTCCTTTGCGAGCTCATCAAGAAAACTCGGGAAACTTCCAAGCTTTCTCTTTTCCGCCCATTTGGCAGGCACCCCGATAGGAAAATCGAAGCCAGCGAGCACGCGCTTATCGCGCGCTTCCTTCTGAAGCTGTCCTACTAGCGTTGGTTGGACTTTCTCCAGCGAAGATATTAGCCAGCCGCTTTGGAGCCTTTCAGCCTTCGCCAGCCATCGTTTCTTGGCGTTGATGCTCCAATCTGCATGGAAAACGGCATCAAACATACGTTTCTCCGGTGGACACGAACAGTTTATAGCTGAGCACTAAGTTAAATTGCCAGGAAGGGACCTTTTGATATTCATTTCTGTTTCCCATTCCTGTGCGGTGAAAGGCTTTCCATTACTGATCGCTTTTTTTAGTGCCGCTTTCACTTTCTCTGAAGGGGCCTTCAACATAAAAAGGTCAGGTAGATCATTGAATTTTTGACGATAAGCGTTGACGAGATCGAGAAAATCATCCCCAGGATCGGTTGCGACCATCATTTGACGCTACCCTTCGTGCATGAGTGGTCAGTTGAAGCCATGTTGGAGCACCAAGCCATTCTACACAACAGCCATATGAGTATAACATGCCTATTGTTTCTATACTTCTCGTGGCCGTAGTCGGAGCCGGTGCTTGCCCATGGAATTTCGGCGCATCCCCTTATGCACTACAGTTCTTCGCGGTACGAATTGCCGTCTTCCCGTCGGACGGGATAACCGCCTTCGCTACGCCGCAAACCCTTTGTTCAAACCTTCAATCGCCACCGCATATTCGCCCTTCAGCCGCGCCACCAATTCCGCCGTGCTCGGTACATCCTGAATGGCGCCAACTCCCTGGCCGGCAGACCAGATATTCTTCCAGGCGCGTTTTTCGCTGCTGCCCAAATGAAGTTTCCTGTTGAATTCAGGTAAATTCGCTGAATCAAGCCCCGCCGCTTCCAAAGATGCGCTCAGGAAATTGCCATTCACCCCGCTGATCGCGTTGGTATAGACAATATCCTTGGCCGTCGCGGCAAGGATCATTTGCTTGTAATCCTCTGGCGCGCGGCTTTCGGTGGTCGCGATGAAGCGTGTGCCCAGATAGGCGAAATCCGCCCCCGCCGCGCGCGCCGCCACCACATGCGCGCCGGTGGACATGGCGCCCGATAGGATGATGGTGCCCTTATAGAATTGCCGGATCTCATGCAGGAAGGCGAATGGGTTATAGGTGCCGGCATGCCCGCCCGCGCCGGCAGAAACCGCAATCAACCCATCAACGCCGGCTTCCGCCGCCTTCTGCGCATGGCGCAGATTGATCACGTCATGGAATACCAGCCCGCCATAGCCATGAATTGCCTCCACCACCTCAGACACCGCGCCGAGGGAGGTGATCACGAAGGGCACGCGCTGGCGCACCGTTTCCGCCAAATCCGCATCCAGCCTGCTGTTCGACCGATGCACAATTAGATTGACGCCAAAGGGCGCGGCGGCATTGCCGGTTCTCTCCCGGATTTCGGCGAGCCATTCCCCATAGCCCTCCGTGCTGCGCTGATTGAGCGCGGGGAAGCTGCCCACCGCGCCGGCCTTGCAGGTTTCCACCACCAGATCGGGGCCGGAGACTAGGAACATGGGGGCGGCAATCACCGGCAGGGCGATTCTGCCCTGAAACAAGGCGGGGATGGGCATGGGCTATCCTTCAAAGGGGCAGGGGCGAGCCTGCCGGGACCCGGCTTGGGGCGCAAGACTATTGCCTTATTGCATCCGGGCACGAAGCAAGCCTAGGCTTCCCCCTGAGGCACCGTCAGCGTGCCAAGGGATGAAACGGCGCCTGGCGCCAGGGAAGAGGAAGTCCGGTATGAAACTCGGCGCGGCCATTGCTGAAATCATGAAGCGTGAGGGGATTCAAATCCTCACCGGCTATCCGGTCAATCATTTGATCGAATATGCGGCGGATGCCGATATCCGCCCCATCATGGTGCGGCAGGAGAGAATCGGCCTGCACATGGCGGATGCCATTTCGCGCGTGACATCGGGCCGCACCATTGGCGCCTTCTGCATGCAGCATGGCCCCGGCGCCGAGAATGCCTATGGCGGTGTGGCGCAATGCTATGGCGAAAGCGTGCCGGTACTGGTGCTGCCCATGGGCTATCCGCGCCGCATTGCGCATATTGACCCCAACTTTAATTCTTCCGCGCAGATGCGTGGCATCACCAAATCTGCTGAGCCCATCATGAGCGCGGCTGAGGTGCCGAATATTCTGCGCCGTGCCTTCGCGCGGCTGCGCAATGGCCGTGGCGGCCCCGTGCTGGTCGAAATTCCGACCGATATGTGGAATGAGGAAGTGCCGGAACCGCTGGCCTATCACCCGGTGGCGGCGACGCGTTATGGCCCCGATCCGGTTGATCTGGAACGCGCTGCGGCAATGCTGGCCAAGGCGAAGCGGCCGGTGATCTATGCCGGCACTGGTGTGCATTGGGCGCGCGCCTGGCCGCAATTGCAGGCTTTGGCTGAAATGCTGGCAGCACCCGTCACTACCAGCCTTGGCGGAAAATCCGCCTTCCCGGAAGACCACCCGCTTGCTTTGGGGTCAGGTGGCCTCGCGATGCGGCGTGGTGTGCGGCATTTCCTGGATAATGCCGATGTGATTCTGGGCATTGGTTGTTCCTTTACCGAGACGAATTTCGGCGTGAAAATGCCAAGCGGCAAGAAGATTATTCACGCAACACTCGACCCTGACCATCTTGGCAAGGATTTACCGATTGATATCGGCCTGATCGGCGATGCGGGCCTGACCATGGATGGGCTGATTGCGGATCTTGCCACGCGCATCAAGAAGCCGCGCAGCCGTACCGCGGTTGCCAAGGAAATCGCCGCGCTGGACAAGGAATGGCTCGCGGCCTGGGCGCATAAGACGGATAGCGATGCCTCGCCGCTCAACCCCTATCGTGTGTTGCGCGATTTGTGGCGGACGGTAGATGTGGACAATACCATCATCACCCATGATGCCGGCAGCCCGCGCGATCAGCTCTCGCCCTTCTGGGTCAGCCGTAAGCCGCTGACTTATCTCGGCTGGGGCAAGACCACGCAGTTGGGCTATGGGCTTGGGCTCGCCATGGGCGCCAAGCTCGCGGCGCCGGATAAGCTTTGCATCAATGTCTGGGGTGATGCGGCGATTGGCTTTACGGGTATGGATTTCGAAACCGCTGTGCGTGAACGCATCCCCATTCTTTCAATCCTGCTCAATAATTTCTCGATGGCGATCGAATTGAAGGTGATGCCGATCAGCACCAAGAAGTATCGCTCCACCGATATTTCCGGCGATTACGCAGCCATGGCGCGCGCCTTTGGTGGCTATGGCGAAAGGGTGGAACAGGTCGCAGACATCATCCCGGCGATCAAGCGCGGCATTGAACAGACCAAAAATGGCACGCCCGCGCTGTTGGAGTTCATCACGTCTAAGGAAACGGAAGTATCGCGCCAATAAAAGCGGTGAACCGCAGGCCGGGAAGGAATAGGGTATGGCGACAGTAGAAATTCGCGAAGTACGCAAGGCTTTCGGTTCCACGCAGATATTGCACGGCGTGAGTGTGGATATCGAAGACGGCCAATTTGTTGTGCTGGTCGGGCCTTCCGGCTGCGGCAAATCGACCTTGCTCCGCATGTTGGCGGGGCTTGAGAATATCACGGGTGGAGAGATCGCGATCGGCGGGCGGGTAGTGAATAAGGTGCCGCCGAAAGACCGCGATATTGCGATGGTCTTCCAGAATTACGCGCTCTATCCGCATATGACTGTCTATGAAAACATGGCCTTTTCCATGAAATTGGCGGGCGCACCGAAGGAAGTCATGGATCAGGAAGTGCAGAAGGCGGCGCGGATTCTGGGGTTGGAACAACTTCTGCATCGCTATCCGCGTCAGCTTTCCGGTGGTCAGCGCCAGCGTGTTGCCATGGGGCGCGCCATTGTGCGCAATCCGCAAGTGTTTTTGTTTGACGAACCGCTCTCCAATCTTGATGCGAAGCTGCGCGTGCAGATGCGGGCCGAGATCAAGGAATTGCACCAGCGCCTGAAGGTCACCACGGTTTACGTGACTCATGATCAGATTGAAGCCATGACCATGGCGGATAAGATCGTGGTCATGAATCACGGGCGCATCGAACAGGCTGGCGCCCCGCTTGAGCTTTATGACCGACCGGCCAATCTTTTCGTCGCCGGCTTCATCGGGTCACCCGCGATGAATCTGCTCGCCGGGCGCATCAAAGATGGCAGCTTCATTGATGGCGGCGGCACAAGCTGGCCCTTGCCGCCCGCCTATGCCGGCCGCGACGGGGCGGAAGTGATTTACGGCATCCGGCCGGAGCATCTGCGCCTCGATCCCCATGGCATCAAGGCCACCATTCAGGTGGTAGAGCCCACCGGTTCGGAAACGCAGGTGATTCTGCGGGTCGGAGACATCACCGTCATGGGCGCGTTTCGTGAAAGGATAGCCGCTCATCACGGTGAGGCGCTTGCGATATCGCCCGAGCTTTCCCTTGTGCATATCTTCGACAAGGCAAGCGGGCAAAGGATTTAGTTTCGGTCCAACCAAACATCAGGGAGTGATAACATGGCCAATATCATCACAAGACGCAGTATCCTCGGTGCCGGTGTCGGCATGGCAGCACTGGCCGCTGGCGGAGAAGCGCTCGCGCAAAATCTGGTGCGCGGCGATGCCAGCGTTGCCGCGCCGCGCCTGCCGATTGAAAACGGCGCGACCTTGCGCATCCTGCGCCCGGTGCGCTTCGTAGCACCGGATGAGGAAGTGTTCCGCGCCAATGCCGCACGCTTCACCCAGCAAACCGGCGTCCAGGTGCGCGTGGATTTCGTGGGCTGGGAAGACATCAACCAGCAAACCGCCGTCACCGCCAATACCGGCGCGGGGCCGGATTGCATCATCGGCTTTGGCGATGCGCCGCATATCTATGTGGACAAGCTGGTTGAGGTTTCGGATATCGCTGAATATCTCGGCCGGAAATATGGCGGCTGGATGTTTGGCGGCGAAAAGCTCGGCAAGCGTCACGGCACGAATAACTGGATCGGCTTGCCCATGGGCGGCACTTCCGGCCCGCTGATCTGGCGCAAATCAGCCGTGAATGAGGTGGGCTTCCAGGCGCCGCCGAATGACCTGCCGGGCGTTCTTGAACTCTGCCGGCGTCTGCGCCGCGCCAATAAGCCGGCCGGCTTCGCGCTTGGTAATGCGATGGGTGATGGCAATGGCTTTGCCAATTGGCTGATGTGGTCCCATGGCGCTTCCATCACCGATGAAAGCGGCGCGGTTTCCGTGAATAGCCCGCAGACGCTGGCGGCGCTGAATTACCTCAGGGAACTCTACCCGACCTTTGTGGATGGCGGCACGATTGCCTGGGGCGATATCAGCAACAACCAAGCCTATGCGGCGAATACCTGCTGGCTGACGCAGAATGGCGTGTCGCTTTACTTCGCGCTGAAGAATGACCCCGCGACACGCGCCATTGCCGATGATTCGGAACACAGCGTCATGCCGCTGGGTCAGGCGAATAGCTGGCCCAATGCGCCACTGACGCTGAACGCCATGGTGTTCCGCCATAGCCGCTTCCCCAATGCGGCCAAGGCCTTCCTGACCTTCATGATGGAAACGGAGCAATACGAACCCTGGCTCAACGCCAATCTTGGCTATTGGGCGCATCCGCTGAATGCCTATCGCGCTTCTGCCGTTTGGACCAGCGATCCGAAGGTCACGATCTTCCGCGATGCCATGAACAATCAGTTCTGGAACGGCTATAAGGGGCCGATTTCGGAAGCCTCTGGCCAGGCCAATGCTGAATATGTGCTGGTGCAGATGTTCGCATCCGTCGCGGCCGGCCAGGCAACGCCTGAAGCGGCAATGCGTGAGGCCGATCGGCGGTCACGCCGCATTTTCCGTCGCGCGTGAACCAAACAAGGGCGGCCTTCAACGTAAAGGCCGCCCCCTTGCCGGAGCCCTGCTGATGTCAAGCAATACCACCGGATGGGTCAGGCCGAAGATCGAACAGAACTGGCTCACCAGGCTGCTCGATTGGAAGCCCTTCCTGATCATCATCTGCCTGCTGCCCGCTATGGGGCTGCTCGCGGTATTTCTGACTTATCCGCTGGGGCTCGGCATTTGGCTTGCCTTTACCGATACCACCATCGGGCGCAGCGGGCGCTGGGTGGGGCTTGAGAATTTCGAATTCATGATGGAAGACCCCATTTTCTGGAATGCGGTGTTCTTCAGTGTTTTCTATACGGGTGTTGCCACTATCGGGAAATTTGCACTCGGGCTTTGGCTGGCGCTGCTGCTGAATAATCATTTGCCGTTCAAATCGCTGCTGCGTGCCATCATTCTGCTGCCCTGGATTGTGCCGACCGTGCTAACGGCGGTGGCCTTTTGGTGGATCTATAATCCGCAATTTTCTGTGATTTCCTGGATGCTGATCGAACTTGGCCTGCGGGATACCAATGTGGATTTCATCAATACCGCCTGGCCCGCGCGCTGGTCCCTGATTGCCGCCAATATCTGGCGCGGCATTCCCTTTGTCGCGATTTCGCTTCTTGCTGGCTTGCAGACGATTTCGCCATCGCTTTATGAGGCCGCACTTTTGGATGGCTCCACCGCCTGGCAGCGCTTCCGTTATATCACCTTCCCGATGCTGCTACCGATCCTCGCGATTGTGATGACTTTCAGCATCATCTTCACCTTCACGGATTTCCAGCTTGTCTATGCCATCACACGCGGCGGGCCGGTGAATTCCACCCATTTGCTGGCGACACTCGCCTTCCAGCGCGGCATTCCCGCGGGGCAATTGGGGGAAGGTGCGGCGATTGCGGTTTCCATGATCCCCTTCCTCGTTTTCGCGACCCTGTTCAGCTATTTCGCCCTGGCGCGGCGCAAGTGGCAGCAGGGCGAATCCAATGACTGACGCCGGGAACAACAAAAAATGAGCGCGACAGCCGAAGCACCGGAAACCCAATCCAGCGCCGCAGCCCCGCAAGAGGCCATGGCCTGGGACAGCAAGGCACGGCGGATGGTGACCATCTATCTGCCGCTCGCCTGCTTTCTGATCATCCTGTTGTTTCCCTTCTATTGGATGACCATCACATCCTTCAAACCGAATGCGGAGCTTTACGACTACAAGACGCATAATCCATTCTGGATCACCTCCCCCACCTTGGATCACATCAGGTTGCTGCTGTTCAATACGGCCTACCCAAGGTGGCTGATGACAACGATGATGGTGGCGATCGGCGCGACCGTTCTCTCCCTCGTCAGCTCCACACTTGCGGCCTATGCGATTCAGCGCTTACGGTTCAAGGGCAGCCAATATGTTGGGCTTGGGATCTACCTTGCCTATCTGGTACCGCCTTCCATCCTGTTCATCCCGCTCGCGACCATGGTGTTTCAGCTTGGGCTTTTTGATACGCCCTTTGCCCTGATCCTGGTCTATCCGACCTTTCTGGTGCCCTTCTGCACCTGGTTGCTGATCGGCTACTTCAAATCCATTCCCTATGAGCTTGAGGAATGCGCGCTGATTGATGGCGCGACACGGCTACAAATCCTGCGGCAGATCACGCTGCCCTTGGCAGTGCCGGGCCTTATCAGCGCGGGCATTTTCTCCTTCACGCTCTCCTGGAATGAATTCATCTATGCGCTCGCCTTCATTCAATCGAGCGAGAACAAGACCGTCCCCGTCGCGATCCTGACCGAATTGGTCACCGGCGATGTCTATCAATGGGGTGCGCTCATGGCGGGTGCCTTGCTGGGCTCGCTCCCGGTTGCGATCTTCTATTCCTTCTTCGTGGATTATTACGTTTCCTCTTTGACCGGCGCGGTCAAGGAATGATCTGAAAAGGACCGATCACATGGCTAAATTCACCATCCTGACGCCCGCGGCGGCGTCCTTCACCACCACTGGCGGCGGCTATGATTATGAGCTTGAAGCGCTGGATGGCATGGGCGTCGAGATCATCGAATGCCAGCCGACCGAAAAGGATTTCATCGCCAAGGCAGGGCAGGCCGATGCGGTTTACGCGAAGGGCATGCAATTCACGGCCAAGATGATCAAGGCGCTGAAGAAGTGCCGCATCATCGCGCTTGGGTCTGTTGGCGTTGATTATGTGGATGTGGCGGCAGCGACCGCGCAGGGCATTCCGGTCACGAATTGCCCGGATACCTTCATCGAAGAAGTCGCTGATCACGCCATGATGCTGTTGCTGGCCACGCATCGACGCTGCATTGAACAGGATCGCATGGTGCGCGAAGGCCGTTGGGGTGAAGGCCGCCCGCAATTGCTGCAAATCCCGCGCCTCATGGGCCAGACGCTTGGCTTCATCGGCTTTGGTCGTGTGGCGCGCGCCACCGCGCATCGCGCCCGCGCCTTCGGCCTGCATATGAAGGCGTTTGACCCCTTCGTGGAAGAACTGACCATGTCCGCCCTTGGCGTGGAACCGGCCAGCCTTTCCGATTTGCTCTCGACCTCTGATTTCGTTTCCATGCATTTGCCGGACACCCCCGAAACGCGCGGCTTCTTCAAGGAAAAGCACTTCAAGCAGATGAAGAAGAATGCGCTTTTCATCACGACGGGCCGCGGCCCCACGGTGGAAGAAGCGGGCTTGATCAAAGCGCTGCAAAAGGGCTGGATCGCCGGTGCCGGCATTGATGTGTTCGAAATCGAACCGACCAAAGCGGATAATCCGCTGCACAAGATGCAGAATGTGATCCTGTCGCCGCATAATGCCTCCGCCTCCGCGCGGTTTGATCCGGCGCGCAAGCGCCGTGTGGGGCAGAATGTCGCGCTGGTGCTTTCGGGCCGTTGGCCGCTTTCCTGCGTGAACCCGACCGTGCTGACTGATTCCAAGCTGAAGCGTTGGCAGCCCTATTCCATGGAACGCGGGCCGAATTCGTAATAGCCAGAGGCGCATCACATGTCTGAAACTGAAAACCCCGTTCTTCTGACTCGGGAAGGGCCGGTGGTGCGCCTGACACTCAATCGGCCGCATCGGCGCAATGCCATGTCGACCGCGATGGGTGTTGCTTTGGATGCCGCGCTGGATGCTTTGGAGAAGGATACCACCGCGCGCATCATCATCTTCTCAGGCGCTGGCGGGCATTTTTGTGCGGGGCTTGATCTTACTGAGGTTGCTTCTCAGGGGACCGAGGCGGAACGATTGGCTGCCGCGCAGCAGCGCAACCACGCGACGGGGCAGCGCTTTCTGCGCCTTTGCAACCTGCCGCAGGTGGTGATTGCCGCCGTGCAGGGCTCGGCCCATGCCGGCGGGCTTGGTTGGCTTTGCGCCGCCGATATCGCGATTGCCACAGCCGATGCGCGCTTCGCCGCGCCGGAGGCCAAGCGCGGCCTGGTGCCAGCGCAAATCCTGCCCTGGATGGTACGCCGCATGGGCCGCAGCAATGCCGCGCGCATGGTGCTGCAAGGCAATGTGATTGATGCGCCTGAAGCCGCGCGCATTGGTCTTGTGCATCAGATGGTCGCTGATGCGGCTGCTTTGGAAGCGGCCGTCGCTTCGGTGATTGCAGATTGCCGGCAGGGCGCGCCACGTGCCTTGGCGGAGACCAAGAAGCTGATCGCAGCACTCGGCCCGCTTTCGCCCGATGGCTATGCGGAAGCGGGCGCGCTCGCCTTCGCGCGCTGTGCCTCGGGCGATGAAGCGCGAGAGGGGATAGCCGCCTTCAAGGAAAAGCGCCCCCCTGCCTGGGCTTCCTGAGCGTCAGGCCTACCAGCGCGGAGACCAACAAAAGCTGCGCTGCTGTCAGGATTTGCGGCAGCGTCCAACTTCCGGTCAGGCTGACCAGGGTCGCAAAAATCGAAGGCCCCGCGACATAGCCGAGAAAAACAAAAATCGTCGAACCAGCGGTGGCATCCGCAACCTTGCCCGGCGGCGCAAGCCGCGCGACCTCGGCCAAGGAAATCCCATTCCATGACGCACCAAAGAAGCCCGTCAGCACGCAGATCAGCGCCAGCGGCCAGAAGCCGGCATCCGCGGGCAGCAGCGCCAAGGCAAGGATGGCGCCGCCCGCGACAAAACCCTGCGCCACCAGATTGGCGAGCGCATTGCCGGTTCGGTCCGCCACCCAACCCAGCAGAATGCGCGCCACCACGCCGGCGAATTGCATGCCTGCGAAAACGCTGCCGGCCAGCACCAGATCAAAGCCGCGCTTTTCGACAAGCCAGGTAACGGTGAAGGAAAACAGGCAGCCCTGACAAATGGCGAAGGAAACCGATAGCGCTGTCACGCGCCGCAACACCGGGTTTTGCTTAAAGGTCGCCAAGGGCGCGCTGATGGCGCGCGGAGAAAAGATGTCACTGAAACGCAGCCGCTGCGCGCGATTGCGTTCCGCATCAAAGGCCGGGCGCAGCGGCTGGATGATAAGAATAGCCAGCACGCCAACACTGAAGGCCAGCATCAGCGCGGCCGGCCAGCCATAGGCAAGGGCAACAGGCGCCGCGACCAACCCTGCCAAGGCGCCGCCAGCGGGTGCGCCGGCCTGTTTGATGGAAAAGATCAGCGAACGATGCGTGGGGGGCGCGGTTGCTGCCAGCATGCGGCTGCCGGCGGGTGGTGTTGGTCCGTACCCAAGCCCCAGCATGAAAGCCGCCAGGAAGATCGCCCAAGGGTGACCCAGGCTTGCCACCAGAAGCGCCGTGACCGCCATGGCCGTGCCCAGTTGCAGCATGCGCACCGGCCCCATACGCGCCAGGAAGACGCCCCCGATCATCAGGTAAAGCACAGTCGCCAAGGCGGTCAGGGATGAAAGATTGCCGACGCGTTCTGGCGCCAAGCCCGTGCTTGCCATGATCAGGGGCGCGATCACCGGCAGGCTCTGACCCATGAAGGAGGCGACCAATTGCATCAGCATGGTGGCGCCAAGGGCGGATAGCCAGAGTTTCATGGCGCCATCTTGCCGGCTCCCACGCTGCCCGGCCAGGGGCACCCTGCTGACAATTTCATAAAGTAACCCTATGTGACCTTAGCCCTGTCACAGAGCCGAGGATCCCCATGGCCCAGCCCGAAGAACTCAAGCCCCTTCGCCCCTTAGCCGCCCTGATTTTCGGGTCGCGCTGGCTGCAATTGCCGCTTTATCTTGGGCTGATTGTGGCGCAATGCGTCTATGTCTATAAATTCATCAAGGAACTGACCCGGCTGGTGCTGGAGGCGACAACCTTCACTGAACAGCAGATCATGCTGATTGTCCTTGGCCTGATTGATGTGGTGATGATCGCCAATTTGCTGGTGATGGTGATTGTTGGCGGGTTCGAGACCTTTGTGTCCCGCCTGAACCTGGCCGGACACCCGGATCAGCCGGAATGGCTAAGCCATGTGAATGCCAGCGTGCTCAAGATCAAATTGGCCATGGCGATTGTGGGCATATCCTCGATCCATCTGCTGCGAACCTTCATTGAGGCCGGTAATCTCGGCTCCCCCAATGCGGCCTTTACCGAGGCTGGGATCATGTGGCAGACCATTATCCACACGATCTTCATCCTCTCAGCGATTGGCATTGCCCTGGTGGATCGTATCTCCACCGTGCCGACCGGGGTGAAATCTCATCATTGAGCGCGTTTTCCGGGCCAGATTCGGCTTTTCTGCCGCGCCCGGGCGTATTAGAATTGTAACTTCCAAGGCCCGGCATAAGGGTGCTGGTAGATCTCATCAACCACACAACAGGGGAGCTTCCCGCAGTGGAACGTCGTAACTTCATCAAAAAGGCTGGCTTTGGCACCACCGCCGTTGCCGCCACCGCCCTTGCCACGCCGGCGCTGGCCCAAGCCATGCCGGAAATCCGCTGGCGCCATACCTCGGCCTTCCCGAAGTCGCTCGATACGCTGTTCGGCGGGACCGAGCTTTTCGCCAAAATCATCAACGAAATGTCGGATGGCAAGTTCCAGCTCCGCATCTTCGCCGCGGGCGAAATCGTACCCGCCTTGCAGGTTTATGATGCGGTGCAGAATGGCACGGTGGAATGCGGCCAGGATGCGGCCTATTACCATTTCGGCAAGGACCCTTGCTTCGTCTTTGAAACGGGCCTGCCCTTCAGCTTGAATCAGCGCCAGTATTATTCCTGGCTCCGCAATGGCGGTGGCCATGAATTGATCAATGAATTCTACCGCCCGCTTGGCGTCCGGTCCTTCACCTTTGGTGGCACGGCCTGCCAGATGGGTGGTTGGTTCCGCAAGGAAATCAACACGGTTGAGGATTTGCGCGGCCTGAAATTCCGCGTGGGTGGCTTTGCGGGCAATATCTTGCGCCGGCTTGGCGTTGTGCCGCAGCAAATTGGCGCCGGCGATATCTATCCTGCGCTGGAACGCGGCACGATTGATGGCGCCGAATGGGTCGGGCCGCATGATGATGAAAAGCTCGGCTTCAACAAGGTCGCGCGCTTCTATCATTATCCCGGCTGGTGGGAAGGCGCGTCCTGCGGCACGCTGTTCATCAACGAACGGGCCTGGAATTCTATCCCCAAGATCTATCAATCCATGATCGAAGCTGCCGCTGGGCTCGTCACCGCCTCCATGGTGCCGAAATACGATGCGCTGAACCCGCAGGCCATGAAACGTCTGCTTGCTGGCGGCACGCAACTAAAGGCCTTCCCGAACCCGGTGCTGCAGGCCTGTTATGATGAGTGCTGGAAATATTATGATGAAGTTGCAGCGCAGAACCCCATGTTTAAAAAGCTTCTCGACAGTATGAAGGCCTTCCGCCCGGATGGCGTCGCTTGGTTCCGCGTGGCAGAAGGTACTTTTGACAACTTCATGCACAGGATGTCGGCGGCAAACCGCATTTAAGCCACAGGCGTAAGTAGTTTTTTGGAACCGGTCAGGTGGTAGCACCTGACCGGATTTTTGTTGCACTATTGAGCCCAAAGAAAAACCCCATGGCAGTTTGCCATGGGGTTTTTCGTTGAGGGCCTGGCCAGGAGTTACCTTGGCGGCCCGAAGCTTGGCGGCGGCAAATCATCCTCCTCGGCTGGCGGCGCGATCTCAATTCTGATGGTATTGGGGTCAATACCGTGCGGCTTATCCAGGAAGAAGGTGACGGTGATCGGCATGAAAATCACGATGGCAACCATGATCAACTGCAAGCCTACCCAGGGTATAGCGCCCCAGTAGATGTCAGACGTCTTGATGCTCTTTGGTACAACGCTCCGCAGATAGAACAGCGCAAAGCCGAAGGGTGGGTGCATGAAGCTGGTTTGCATATTCACGCAAAGCATCACGCCAAACCAGATCAGTGCTGCATCCGCGCCAACAACCGGTTCAAGAATTTTCTGGGCCACGGGGGCCAGCATTGGCACGATGATGAAGGCGATTTCAAAGAAATCGAGGAAGAAGGCCAGGAAGAAGATGAACAGATTGACCGCGATCAGGAAGCCCCAAACGCCGCCGGGCAGGCTGGTCAGCCCATGTTCCACCCAAAGATTTCCATCCACGCCGGCGAAGACGATGGAAAAGCAGGTTGCACCCACAACGATGAATGCGACCATGGAGGTGATGCGCATGGTGGAGCGCATGCCCTCCACAATCAGATCATGCAGTGGCTTGTCCTGCCAGGCCCGCCAGCAAAGCCAGATGATCGAGGCAAACAGCGCCGAGAAGCTAAGACGGAACGGCACGGTCTTCATGCCGACAGTAAAGCTGAACAGGATGCATAGCCCCGTCGCCACCAGCCCCGCTGTATAGGCGACCTGATCCGCGCGAGTCATTTTTGTATTGCGCAGGACCGAGAGGATGATGGCGCCAACCGTGCCGAGTGCTCCGGCTTCCGTGGGCGTGGCCAGACCCAGCATGATGGTACCCAGCACCAGGAAGATCAGCACTGCGGCAGGAATGATCCCCCACATGCACTTGATCAGCAGTGGGCGTCCCGTCAGCGTACGCGGCACCGGCGGCAAATCCTGCGGGCGAATGATGGTCAGGAACCACGTATAAAGCGCGAAAAGCGCGATCTGCAGCAGCGATGGCCCCCAGGCGCCGAGATACATGTCACCCACGGAACGGCCCAGCTGGTCCGCCAGCACCACCAGCACCAAGGATGGCGGCACCAACTGCGTAATGGTACCGGATGCGGCCAGCACCCCTGTCGCGTAGCGGATATTGTAATTGTAGCGCATCATCACCGGCATGGTGATCAGCGCCATGGCAATGACCTGCGCGGCGACTGTGCCGGTAATGGCGCCCAGGATGAAGCCAACGATGATGACCGAATAGCCAAGCCCGCCCTTCATCGGGCCGAACAATTGCCCCATGCTTTCCAGCATGTCTTCCGCCAGCCCGCATTTTTCCAATATCGCGCCCATGAGCGTGAAGAAGGGAATGGCGAGCAACAAATCATTGGCCAGAATACTGCCGAAAATGCGCCCAGGTATGGCTTGCATGAAGTCTATGGTGAAAAAGCCCTGGGCCATGGAGATCATGCCGAAAAACAGGCCCACGGACGCGAGCGAAAATGCCACCGGAAAGCCAATGATCAAGAATACAATCAGCCCCGCGAACATCAGGGGCGGCATCCATTCCAAAGGTATCATTGCACTGGCCTCTCGTAATGGGCTTCAAGATCGGGGATGTCATAGCCCCGCAACGCGGCAACGCGCTTGATGAGTTCGGAAATGCCCTGCAGCGTCAGCAGGCCAAAGCCCAGAGGGATCAGGAATTTCACCGGCCAGCGCAGCAAGCCGCCGGCATTGCTGGACCATTCATTCATATGGAAGGACTGCATGAAGAAGGGCCAGGAAAGCCAGCCAATCAGGATACAGGCCGGCAGCAGGAAGACGATAATGCCCGCGATATCGAGTTGTATCTGCCCACGCCGCGATAGCATCATGTACAGGAGATCCACCCGCACATGTTCATTGCGCTTCAGCGTATAGCTGGCGCCGAGCATGACGATGGCGGCGTACATATACCACTGCGCTTCAAGCCAGGCGTTGGAGCTTATGTCGAAGCCGTAGCGCATCATGGCGTTGACGGAACTGACCAGGACAGCGAGCAGCACAAGCCAGTCACAGACCCCGCCGATGCGTTGATTGATCCAGTCGACAAAGCGACTGAACGCCAAAAGTGGCGCCATGAAGCAAGTACCCCCTGTTGGAACTGCCGCCCCGCTCGGATGGCGGGATTCTTGTCTGATTTGCCTTAAGTTACCGGAGGCTCACGCAAAAGGGAACCTCTTCAATGGGGTGGGCGCGTGAGTTTTCCGTAATACGCCCCCTGCGCGCACCCTCAGCACCCCGCCTGGGTAGGTGCTGCCGAGCGCAAGGGGAGCAATGCCAACGGCTATCACCCGTTGGGGGGGCGTAGGGCGCCGCCGTCCAGGCCCGGTGTCATTGGCGCGGCGACCTTCTGGCCGGTTCGGTCAGGCGCGTGGTGCGCAGAATGGGGCGCGTCTGCGCGCTGTTGATCCAAGACCTCCCTCCCGCCTGGCGAGGGCGTGATCTCACGGATGCGGATTGCGCGGCGGATGGGCGCGCACCGCTTCCTCATTGATATCCGCGCCCCAGCCGGGCCGGTCAGGCACAATCAGCGCGCCACCACGGATCACCGGCGGGTGTGTCACCAGATCATCCTTCCAGGCAACATCATCAATATCTATTTCCATGATACGAAAATTCGGAATGGAAGCGCAGAAATGGGCGCTCATCAGCGTCGAAAGATGGCCATAGAAGTTATGCGGCGCACAGTTCATTTCATAGGCTTCAGCCATGGTTGAGATTTTGTGGCTTTCAGCGAGACCATTCCAGGGCACATCCACAATCGCAACATCCATGGCGCGATGCTCGAAGAAGGGTCGGAATTGGCGCCGGCCGAAAAGCGACTCACAGGATGCGATTGGCATGGACGCACGATCCCGGATCAGGCGCAGCCCCTCAGGATCGTAGCTGTCAATCTCTAGCCAGAACAGGTTGAAGGGCTCACAGGCGCGCGCGACCCTGATGTAGCCTTCGGTCTTGAAGTTGAAATTTGTGTCCAACAAAATGCCCATATCGGGGCCCGCGCCCTGACGGAAGGCAGCGAGCCCGTCCTTGATGGCTGCGAGTGTCGCGCCATCGGCATTCAATTCAGGCCCACCGGGGGAACGTGCGAAGCCAGGCTGATACATATTAGGTGGATCAAGATCAAAGCGGAAAATATTCGTCTTGAGCGCCTTGAAACCGCGTGACTTCACATGCGCACCAAGCGCCACCAGGTCATCAAGGGAGCGGATGGGATCAAGCCCCATCACCGCCGCATGATGAAAGCGATAACTGCCACAATGTGACCAATAAAGCGGAAGGGTATCGCGCACCTTGCTGCCAAAAAGCTCATAGACTGGCACACCAAGCGATTTCGCCTTCACATCCAGTAGCGCATTTTCAATCGCTGCCATGGCTTGCTGGTTGATGCCACCGGGCGCCTGGCGCGTGATCGCGTATTGCGCGGTCATGATGCGTTCAACGGCGCGCGGGTTTTCGCCAATCAGCCCGGCGGCCATGCGGCGAATGACGGCGGTAATGCCGGCACTGCCATAGCCTTCATTGTATTCTGACCAGCCGATGATGCCTTCATCTGTTGTAATCTTCAGGAAGGAGCAATCACGCCAACCGGCATTGCAGTGCAAATCTTCAATCTTGACGATTTTCATCGCTCACATCCTATCGCATGATCACAGGGAAGACCCGCCGCAAATGAAGATCTGCTGACCGGTAATGGCGCCAGCCTCCGGCCCAAGCAGGAAGCAGGAAAGTGCCGCCACCTCTTCCGGTTCAATCAGCCGGCCAATGGGCGGAATTTTCGGTGCATTATTGGCACGTGCGGGATCACGCAGCATCGCCGTATCTGTCGTACCGGGGGAGACAACATTCACCGTAATGCGGCGCGGCAGAAGTTCCTGCGCCCAGGCGCGCGCCATGGCGACCAAGGCCGCCTTGCCAGCGCTATATTGCGAACGTCCTGCAATGCCAGTGGCTGCGCGGCTGCCGATCAATAGAATGCGCCCGCCATCGGCAAGCCGCGGCAGCAATGTGTTCACCATGCGTTCAGCCGCTTCCACATGCAAATGCCAGAGCGTGGCACTTACCTTTGGATCAAGCGCCCCAAGTGGCGCGGCACGCATCATGCCTGCCGCGTGAATGATCGCATCTGCGGAAAGCCCTTCAAGCGCCTCTGGAATCTTCTCGGGCTGCGCCAGATCAATGCTGAGATGTTGATAGTCTGGAGCCTGCCAGGAAGGTGCCCTGCGGCTCAAGCCAGTAACGTGCCAGCCCTCTCGCAAAAGGCGCTGGCAAATCGCCTCACCAATGCCGGAACTGGCCCCGCTGACAATGGCGTGGCGGGGCTTGGCTGCTGACATGGGCTATCCTTGAAATGAAAGGTTGTTTCAGCACGCCTATTCGGGCTTGATATCGGCATCCTGCACAACTTTAGTCCAGCGTTGTACTTCGGATGTGATGTGCTGCGTGAATTCCGCTGGCGTGCTGCTGCGTGGTTCAATCCCCTGGCGTTCCATGGCCTGACGTATCTCTGGCATGGCCATGACGCGAATGATGGCGGCGTGCAGGCGTTCGAGCACGGCTGGCGGCAGGCCAGGTGGCGCCATGATGCCGCCCCAGCTGGTGGATTCAAAGCCTGGAAACCCTTGTTCCGCAATGGTTGGAATTTCGGGTGCCTGAGTAATGCGGTTCAGCGTTGAAACCGCAATAGCGCGAATGCGCCCTTCGCGAATCTGCGGCAGCACCACCGGTGCCGTATCCATGATGACCTGCACCTGCCCGCCAATCACTGCCGTGATCGCTGCCTGGCCACCACGAAAGGCAACATTCACCCAATTGATGTTGGAAAGCGTACCAAGCTGCGCCAGCGTGAGATGCGGCGCAGAACCAATCCCGCCGGAGGCATAATTCACCTCTCCCGGCCTTTGGCGCGCATAGGCGATCACTTCCTGAAGATTGCGCGGCGGAAAGCCGAGGAAGACACCCATCACCAGTGGCACGGATGACACCAGCGAAATCGGCGTAAAGCCATTGATCGAATCATAATTGAGCCGCCGCCCATAAAGCGCCTGATTGAGCGCATTCGGCCCAGCATTTCCCATGAGCAACGTTGTGCCATCGGGCGCTGCGCGGGAGACAAGCTCGGCAGCAATGCCGCCATTCGCACCTGGGCGATTTTCGACCACCACGGTCTGGCCCAAAATTTCGGTCATGGGCTGGCTCATCAGCCGTGCGATCACGTCACTGGCACCACCGGGCGGGTAGGGTACGATCATCCGAATACTGCCCGCTGCGGTTTGCGCCAGCGCCGGCGCCGCGAGACTTGCTATGCCAAGGCCAATAAGGCCGCGACGCTTCGTATTCACCATCGTATCTCTCCCTTTTTGACAATCCCTGTTTCGTTGATTTTGTCACTTCATCCTAACCGGCGGTGATGCCTCGGGCCTTGATGACGTTTCGCAAGGCTTCGGTTTCCTTCGCGATATTGGCAGTGAAAACCTCGGGCGAGGTGATATCGGGCGACATATCGAGGGTCATGCGGCTTCGCACCGCATCGGTCAGAATGGCCGCCGAAAGATCGCGATGGAGCCTTTCATAGATGGGTTTTGGTGTCCCGGCTGGAACGGCAAGGCCATGACAATATTGGAAAGTCATGGCGGGCAGGCCGAGTTCAGCGAAGCTCGGGACTCCGGGTAGGACAGCAACGGGCGCTGGGGCGCTATGCGCAATGATCCTGATCTGACCAGCAAGGTGCTGCTGTAGTAGCGGCATCAGGGAAGCCATGACGGCCGGAATGCTGCCGCCAATCATGTCCTGCACCACCGCGGCTTCGGTACGATAGACGGCGTTTTCGAAGCGGGCTTGGGTTTCGCCTGCCAACATTTCCATGAGAATATGTCCTGGTCCACCCTGGCCCACTGTGCCGTAGGCAACAGGACGATTCTTGGAATAGGCGACAAGGTCAGCCACGGAATGCACTGGCATATCCTTGGCGACAGCAAGAAACTGCGCTGCGCGGAAAATTGCGGTCAAAAGCTGAAATTCATCAAGCCGATAGGAAAGCTGTTGTCCAAGTGCCGGGCCTGTCACCATGGAACCATAGGCCATGTAGCCAATGGTGTAGCCATCCTTGGCTGACCGCGCGACGTGTTCGGTAGCGATCACACCGTTGGAACCAGGCTTCGGGTCGATCAGTACCTGCTGACCAAGCAATGGCCTTGCTTGTTCCGCAATAAGCCGCGCCAGCGTATCGGAAACGCCGCCGGGGCCAAAGGGCAACACGAGCCGCATCGGCCTATTCGGGAAGCCTTCTTGCGCGCGGAGAATGGAAGGCATGGCGAGCATGGCGCCGCCAAGCGCAAGGCCCCTACGCGATATGTGGCTTTCACCCATCACGCTTTTCCCCCAAATTCTTTAGGCAAGTGAAACCCGCCCCAGTTGGCGGGTCAAGCATTTGCCATGCTGCGCCGCAATAAAGACTTCCGCTTGACTTGGGCGCCTGGCTGCCTCACGATTTTCCGTGTTGGCGAAGGCGTTTTGGCCCAAGCCCGCGATGCGAGCACAAGGAATGAAGCCATGCCCGCCGCAACCTCTGGCGCGATTGATTGTGATCTCCACCCGGCTATCCCTGGGTGTATGGCGCTACTGCCATATCTTGATGAACATTGGCATGAGGAAGTGGTCAGCCGTGGCCTGGATGACCTTGATTTGGCGCTTTGGCCACGCGGCGCACCACTGACAGCGCGGGGCGATTGGCGTCCAGAAAAGGGCCTGCCTGGTGGGTCGGTGGAGCTGTTGCGCAGCCAAATCCTGGAACCCTTCGGCACCAGCATCGGCATCCTGAACACCATGTTCGGTGCGCCGGCCCTGCATAATGTGGACATGGTGGCCGCCCTTTGTCGCGCAGCGAATGATTGGGTGGCAAAGGAATGGCTGGACAAGGATGCGCGGCTGCGCGCCGGCATCCTGGTGCCGGTCGAAGACCCCGCTCTTGCAGTGCAGGAAATTGAACGTCGCGCTGCGGATAGCCGCTTCGTGCAGGTGCTGCTGTTTGGTGCGACTGAAACGCTGCTGGGTCGGCGCAGTCATTGGCCTATTTATGAGGCAGCGCAGCGCCATGACATGCCGGTCGCGTTGCAAGTGACCAGCGCTGTGCGTCACTCCCCAACCGCCAATGGCTGGCCGAGCTATCTGATCGAAGATCATGTGAATTTTGCTCAAACCTTCCAGAGCCAGTTGCTCTCCATGATCTCTGAGGGCGTATTCACGCGCTTTCCGAAATTGAAGGTGGTACTGCTGGGTGCCGGGATTGGCTGGGTGCCGAGTTTCCTCTGGCGCGGCACGAAGGAATGGCGCGCATTGCGCCGCGAAGTGCCTTGGGTGGATCGCAGCCCAGCGCAAATCCTGCGCGACCATGTGCGGATTTCCTGCCAGCCCTTGGATGCGCCGCCTGATCCAAATGACCTTGCCCCGCTGCTTGAGATGATCGGCTGCGACGATATGCTGCTTTTCGCGACAGATTGGCCGCATTGGCGCTTTGACGGTACGGAAGCCTTGGCGCCTGGCCTGCCGGAAGACATGCGCGCGCGGCTTTTGCGTGATAATGCGCTTGCAACCTATCCCCGCCTGAAAGGGTCCTTGTCATGAGCTCTACCGCGCTGCCCAAACAGGAAACCAAAGCGGAATCTCGGCTCCGGATCGTGGATTGTGATATCCACCCGGCCCTGCGTTCAGGGGCGGAGCTTGATCGCTGGCTGCCGCAGCGTTGGCAGCAGCATCGGCGCGAATATGGTCTCAGGCTGCGTCAGCCCTTCACCAGCACTTATCCCTATCCGAAATCTGCCCCGGCCCTTTCACGGCGCGATTCCTGGCCGCCGAGCGGCGGGCCGCCGGGAAGTGATCTTGACTTCATGCGTGCGCAGCACCTTGATTTTCATGATATCGAATATGGAATGCTGCAACCGCTTTCTGTGCGCGGCATGGATCAGCGCGTGCAAGGCTTTGCCGAGGCTGTTTCTTCCGCGGTCAATGAATGGCAGCAGGAAGAATGGACCAGCAAGGATAAGCGCCTGAAGGGCACTATTGCGGTTGCCGGTGAAGATGCGGCGGCTGCGGTCAAGGAAATTGAACGTTGGGCGGGGCATCCGGATTTCGTACAGATTTCTCTGGTGACACGCGCCTTGGAACCGCTTGGGCGTTCACGCTATTGGCCGATTTATGAAGCGGCCGAGCATTACGGGCTGCCGCTTGGTCTGCACACGCTTGGCACCAGCGGCCATAGTGTTGCCGGCGGTGGCTGGGCATCCTTTTACTATGAGGAACACCAGGCAGTTGCTATGTCGCTTTCCGCCATGGTTGCCAGTTTCATCATGGAAGGTGTCGCAGAGCGCTTTCCGAAGCTGAAAATGGTGATCATTGAAGGCGGGTTTGGTTGGGTGCCTTCGCTTGGCTGGCGCATGGACAGCCATTGGCAGTCCTTGAAAAGTGAAGTGCCGCATTTGCGGCAGAAGCCATCCGACTATCTGAAATCGCAATTCTGGTTCACGACACAGCCCGTCGAAGAACCCGAAAACCCCGAGCATTTGCGAAAGCTCATTGATTGGATCGGTTGGGATCGCTTGCTGTTCGCGACCGATTATCCGCATTGGGACAGTGATGACCCGCGCTACGCCTTCAAGTGCCGGCTGAGTGAAGATGAAAAGCGCGCGATTTTCGCCGGTAATGCCAAGGCGGTCTACGGGCTTTAGGCTTTATGGCGCTGATTACAGAAAGCTGCGCAAGGGCCGCGCTGTATCGGCGAGTACTGCCATGTCGAAAACCTTGCCGCTTGCGATCATGCGGCGGCAGGGGGTCGCGTCCCGCCCATTATTGATCAGCACCGCGCCGCAGAGGCGCCCATCGCTGTCACAGGCAAGCAGCGTCAGTCTTTCGCCCTCAGCTCTTTCGATCTGATGTATCGCGTCGCTGGGCTCGCCCAAAACCTGCAAATTACAATCATACTGGTCAGTCCAATGCCAGGGGATGTCGTCATAAGGCCCATCCTGTCCCATGATCGCATGCGCAACGGAAACTGGCTGCTGCTGAGCGACCTGCCAACTCTCCTGCCGCGTTGAGGTTTCAGTACTTAGCGGATGAGGGAAACGCGCCACTTCTCCGGCGGCATAG
>Ga0315907_10001411_pt1 | contig 32501 bp, 33 predicted proteins | sample LakEriMetagenome_3_FD_203525 | JGI IMG/M metagenome (GOLD analysis project Ga0315907, IMG submission 203525) | Freshwater fungal communities from buoy surface, Lake Erie, Ohio, United States - Buoy 12 MA123 | ecosystem: Environmental > Aquatic > Freshwater > Lake > Lake biofilm | place: USA...
GATTTCATCCAGACCCTCGAACCGCGCCTGTTTTACCTGAACGTGCCTTACCGTGACCAAACCGACATCCCGGCCTTCGATACCCAGCCGCTGACCTTTATGTGGCCATCGCTGTTCCGGGAAAACCGCTATGGCGGTGCCGACCGGCAAACCGATGCCAACCAGCTGACCACGGCACTGACCACCCGCTTCCTGAGCTCGGAGTCCGGCAAGGAACGGATGAATTTCAGCCTTGGCCGCATCACCTACTTCGACTCGCCGAAAGTGACCCTGCCCGGCGAACCGGTACAGCCGGCCGATGGTTCGGCCTGGGTGGCCGAGGCCAATATCCGGCTTAGCGACGAATGGCAGATCGGCGTGACCCAGCATTGGAATCCGTCCGACCGCAAGACCGAACTGTCTTCAATCCGCGGCTATTGGTCACGTCCGAACGGACTGCAGTTCAATGCCGGATACCGTTTCCGCAAGGACTTTGCGGAACAAACCGACTTCGCCATTGTCCTACCCATCAACGACAACTGGCGGGTGATGGGACGCTGGAATTACTCCCTGCGCGACAACCAGAACCTCGACAGCCTGCTGGGTTTCGAATGGCGCAGCTGCTGCATGGCATTCCGGGTGTTCGGGCGCCGGTATATCCGCAGTTTCGACAGCCGCGAGAATACCGGCGTGTTCCTGGAGCTCGAGCTGAACGGCCTGGGCAGCATGGGCGGCCGGCCTGAATTGTTCAAGGATAATGGTATCCTAGCGTTTTGATGTATCGACCCCGTTTTTTCCGCTTTAAACCGATTCCGGAGTGTTGCATGTCTGTCATCCCCAAATCCCTGGCGCTTGCCCTGCTTCTCGGCCCCGGACTCCAAGGCACCGCCCTGGCCCAGACCACGCAAGCCAGTACCGCCATCGACAGCATCGTCGCTGTCATCGATGAAGATGTCATCCTGCGTAGTGAGCTCGAACGTGCCATCGGTAACATCAAAGCGCAATATGCCAAGCAGGCCAACCAGCTACCTCCGGATAACGTGCTGGAACGTCAGGTGCTGGAACGCCTTATTCTGCAACGCCTGCAGATCAACCGCGCCAAGGATATCGGCATCCGTGTGTCCGATGCCGAACTCAATCAAGTCATCCAAAACATCGCCGGCTCCAACAAAATGACGCAGGAACAGTTCGCGCAGCGCATTCAGCAGGAGGGCATCGCGCTGGAAGACTACCGCAGTAACCTCGGTGATGAGCTTCTGCAACAGCGTCTGCGCCAGAGTTACGTACAAAGCCGCGTCCAAGTCAGTGAGTCGGAAGTGGAGCAATACGTGTCCAGTCAGAAGGCCTCGGGTCCCGAAGTGCTTTTAGCCAATCTGCTCGTTGCACTTCCTGAAAATCCCAGCCCCGATCAGGTGGCGACCGCCAAACGTAAAATCGATGGGATCCGTGAGCTGATTGCGACCGGCAAGATGGATTTCAAAGCCGCCGCCATCCGTTATTCGGACGCCCAAAACGCCCTCGAAGGCGGCATCATCGGCTGGCGCACGTTCGACTCTATTCCGCCGCAGTTCACCACCATGATTTCGGAAATGAAAGCCGGAGACGTGTCCCAGCCGGTTCGTGGCCCCAGCGGCTACCAACTGATTCAGCTGGCCGAAACCCGGGATGCCTCCCAGACCAAGCAGGTTGAAGAATACCGCGCCCAGGCCATTCTGATCGATCCGGTCCGTGTCGGCGGCAACGAAGTTGCCCGGCAAAAAGCCGAAGAAATGCTGTCCCTGATCAGTAAAGGTGAAGACATGGGCAAGCTAGCCAAGGAATTTTCCAGCCCCGACCTCAATGCCGAAAATGGAGGCGTACTCGACTGGTTTACCCAGAACCAATGGGGCACCCAGATCGGCGCGCAGATCGTCATGCTGAAAGACGGTGAGCTGTCGCCGGTCATCCAGACCGATGCTGGATTCCTGGTGATGAAGCGTATGGGCAAGCGCTCATCGGACGCCAATGCCGAAAACAAACGCCGCGAGGCCCGCGAAGCCATCGGCCAACGCAAGGCCGAGGAAGAATACGAACGCTTCCTGCGCCAGTTGCGTGCTGAAGCCTTCGTCGAGTCGCGTCTCGCTCCGATCTGATGGCCATACGGCCGCATCTGGCATTGGTGCCCGGTGAGCCAAGCGGGATAGGACCGGAACTGTGTGTCCGGATTGCACAACGGGACCACGGTTGCCGGCTGACCGTTTTCGCTGATCCGAGTCATCTGCACGCTGCCGCACAGGCCCTGAAACTCCCTTTGCGCTGTAAAGCAGCCGGCGACGAATGTGTCGCCGGTGAGCTAGCTGTTATGCCCATTACCGCGCCGATACCGATGCGTCCCGGTCACCTTGAACCGGCCAATTCGGCGCAGGTCATCGCTGCCTTATTGCATGCCGGAGAAGGGTGCCTGAAGGGTGAATTCGACGGCATGGTTACCGGCCCGGTTCACAAGGCCGCGGTCAATGCCGCCGGCATACCCTATACCGGCACCACTGAACTGCTGGCCGAACAGGCCGGCGTCGAGGTTGTGATGATGTTGGCCAACGCGCACCTGCGAGTTGCGCTGGCCACCACCCATCTGCCCTTGCGCGCGGTCGCCGACGCCATCACCCCCGAGCTCCTGGAACGCGTGCTACGCATCACCCGAAGCGGCCTGCAGGCGCAGTTCGGCATCGCCAATCCGGACATCCACGTGCTCGGCCTGAATCCGCATGCCGGTGAAGACGGGCTGCTTGGCCATGAAGAAATCGAGGTCATGATTCCGGTCATGGAAAAGCTCCGGGCCGAGGGCTTCCATCTTCAAGGTCCCTTGCCGGCCGACACCGCTTTTCTGCCGGCACGCTTGGCCCAAAACGACGCCATCCTCGCCATGTACCACGACCAGGGACTGCCCGTGCTCAAATTCTCCGGTTTCGAAAATGCCGTCAATATCACGCTCGGCCTGCCCTATCCGCGCGTCGCGGTCGATCATGGCACCGCTCTGGATCTGGCTGGAACCGGCAGGGCCGGTGATGAGAGCCTTTGGCAGGCTGTGCAGTTATGCCGGAAACTGGCGCTTCAGGGAAAAGCGGCATGAGCCATTTCAAGGCGCCACCGAAGAAAAACCTCGGCCAGCACTTCCTGACCGACCGCAGCATCATCGAGCATATCGTGCATTCGGTCGACCCGAAACCGGGCGATATGCTGGTGGAAATCGGTCCGGGCCAGGGCGCCATCACCTTCCCGTTGCTGAAAAAACACGGTAGCCTGACCGTCATCGAATTCGACCGCGACCTGATTACGCCGCTGAGCGAAGCCGCGCATGGCATCGGCGAACTGACCATCGTGCATAAAGACGTGTTGCAGGTCGATTTCGGCAAGCTGGCCGGCGAAAACCGCATCCGCCTGGTCGGCAACCTGCCCTACAACATCTCGACCCCGATTCTGTTCCACGTGCTCGAACACTGCACGCAGGTCCGTGACATGCATTTCATGCTGCAGAAGGAAGTGGTCGAACGCATGGCGGCTGAGCCGGGCAGCAAAGTCTACGGACGGCTAAGCGTGATGCTGCAGGCAGTGTGCGAGGTGATCCCGCTGTTCGATGTGCCTCCGCAGAGCTTCAACCCGCCACCGAAGGTTGACTCGGCCGTGGTCCGGTTGATACCTCGTGAGCCGAACCAAGTCGGCATCCGTGATCCGGAAATGTTTGCCGCCGTCGTGCGCGATGCCTTCGGCCAACGCCGGAAAACCCTGCGTAACGCCCTGTCGCGGCTCTGCACCGGCGAGCAGCTGCAGGCGGCCGGCATCAAGCCGGAAACCCGTGCCGAGCAGCTTCCGGTGTCGGCGTTCGTACATCTGGCGAATTTCCTGTCCGCATCCGCGGTCTGAGCGACGGCACCTATTCAGGCGGCCATGCCGCGCCGGCGCTATAATGGCCGGGACTGAAAATTCGGATTACCCACTCAATGACTACCTATGCCATTGGTGATTTACAGGGCTGCTATGACGTACTGGCCCGGCTGCTGGACCATATCAAATTCGACCCGGCCCAGGACCATCTCTGGTTCTGCGGCGATCTGGTCAACCGCGGCGGCCAATCACTGGAAACGCTCAATCTCGTGTACTCCCTGCGTGAACGCAGCACAGTAGTGCTCGGCAACCACGATATGTCGCTGCTGGCCATCGCCCAGCGCAGCGAGGGCGACCAGAACAAGGTCAATCCCGACCTGCACCGGGTGCTGTTTTCACCGGAGCGCGATGAGCTCATCGGGTGGCTGACCCGGCAGAAACTTTTCCATGTCGACCGCAACCTCGGTTTCGCCATGGTGCATGCCGGACTTTCACCGAAATGGACGCTGGACATGGCCGCGGCACGCGCGCGCGAAGTCGAGAAAATCCTGCAGAGTGATCAGGCGGCACGGCATCTGAAAGCGATGTATGGCAACCAGCCGAACTGGTCGCCGAAATTGAACGGCACCGACCGTTTCCGCGCCATCGTCAATATCTTCACCCGCATGCGTTACTGCACGCCGAACGGACGCATCGGTTTCGAGGAAAAAGGCAAGCCAGGTACCCAGCAGCCGGGCTTCTATCCGTGGTTCTCGACGCCAGGCCATGCGCAACGTGAACTGCCGATCGTCTGCGGTCACTGGTCGACGCTGGGTCTGTTCATGGGTCTGGGCATTTATGCCATTGACACCGGTGCAGTCTGGGGCGGTACGCTGACGGCGCTGGAGCTCGGACCGGCACTTCGCATCCATCAGGTCCCGGGACGCAGCGACGGGTTCAGCAAAAACCGCGACTGAGCCTTAGGGCAGATTCAGACGGAAGTAATCAGCAAAACGGAACCGGTGCGCATGCCGTTCGTCGCTGCCGTGATCTTCACTTGCCGTTTCCAGCCACTCGTTTTCATCAAACGCCGGAAACCAGGCATCGGCCTGGGGCAAATGGGTATCGACATGGGTCAGGTGCATCTGCCGGGCCAGAGGCAATGCCAGCGCATAAATCTCTGCGCCGCCGATCACCATCAACTCGTGACCGCCGCACAGGGCCAGTGCTTCGTCCAGCGAGCTGACGGCCTGCATGCCATCGAATGGCACTCTCCCGCTGCGGGTCAGCACCAGATTACACCGATCTGGCAAAGCACGGCCCAGCGATTCGGCGGTTTTGCGGCCCATCAGTAGGGTTTTGCCCAGAGTCAGCGCTTTGAAACGTTTCAGATCATCCGGCAGCCGCCACGGCAAGGCATTATCGAATCCGATGGCCCGCTTCCGGTCGAGCGCGGCGATCAGGGTGATGCGGCTCATACCGCAACCGGCGCCTTGATGGCCGCCTGCGGTTCGTACCCGATGATTTCGATATCCTCGAAGGTGAAGGCGAACAGATCGGTCACCGCAGGATTCAGGCGCAACTGAGGCAGCGGACCCGGGGTACGGGAAAGCTGCTCGTGCACCTGCTCGAAATGGTTGCTGTAAATGTGGGCGTCTCCGAAACTGTGCACGAAATCGCCGACATCCAGATCGCAGACCTGAGCGATCATGTGCGTCAGCAGGGCGTAGCTGGCGATGTTGAACGGCACGCCAAGGAAGATATCGGCGGAGCGTTGGTAAAGCTGGCAGCTCAGGCGCAGCCGGCCACCGGCCTGTTTTGGCGGCGCAACATAGAACTGGAACAGGCAGTGGCAGGGCATTAAAGCCATCTGAGGCAGCTCGCCCACATTCCAGGCGCTCACGATCAAGCGTCTTGAATCGGGATTCCGGCGGATTTCACCGATCAGCCAGCTGATTTGATCAACGAGCGCACCATCCTTGCCTTCCCAGCTGCGCCACTGTTTGCCGTAGACCGGCCCGAGATCGCCATTGGCATCGGCCCATTCATCCCAGATGCTGACCTTGTTGTCCTTCAGGTAGGCGATATTGGTCTCGCCTTTGAGGAACCACAGCAGCTCATGGATGATCGAGCGCAGATGCAGCTTCTTGGTGGTCACCAGCGGAAACCCTTCGGAAAGGTCGAAACGCATCTGGTAACCGAATACCGAACGCGTGCCGGTTCCGGTCCGGTCGTTTTTGTCCTGGCCGTTAGACAAGACATGCCGCAGGAAGTCGAGATAGGTTTTCATGCATTGCTCTCCTGCTGGCGTGACAGCCACAGCAGAACCAGACCGAGCATGATCAAGGGCAGGGATAGCAGCTGTCCCATGGTCAGCCAGTTCCAGGCCAAATAGCCGATGTTGGCATCGGGCTGGCGGATGAACTCGACCAGGAAACGGAACACGCCATAACCGAGTGCGAATAGGCCGGACACGGCATAGCGCGGACGGGGTTTACGGGAATACCAGAACAGGATGATGAACAGCAACAGTCCTTCCAGCGCGGCCTGCACCAATTGCGACGGATAACGGGCGTAACGGTCGAGCAGTCCGGATTCATGCAAAACCCTGAGCTGATCCGCACTCTGGCTGTAAAGGTCGGCTTCCGCACGCGGGAAAATCACACCCCAATCCTTATCGGTATAGCGCCCCCACAACTCACCGCCGATGTAGTTGCCGATGCGCCCGAACATCAGGCCCGGCGGCACCAGCGGTACCAGGAAATCGAGAGTGTCGAACACATGCTTTTTGGACTGCGCCGACCAGATCGCGACGGCGGCCATCACCCCAAGCAATCCACCGTGGAAACTCATGCCGCCCTCGTTGATGCGGAGCAGGAACAAAGGATCTGCGATGAAATCGGACCAGCCATAAAACAGGACGTAGCCGACCCGGCCACCGATGACCACACCGAGCATGCCGTTGAACAGCAAATCGCCGAAACGGTTTTCATCGATGCCGGGAAATCGCCCTGCACGGATCCGGTATCGGCCGAGCATAAAAGCGGCGGCGAAACCGAACAGATACATGATGCCGTACCAATGAATGCCATGCGGCCAGAACGGCAGTGACAGCGCAACGGGGTCGATATCGTGCAGGATGGTCATGGAAATACCCACGAGAGCAAACACTATCCTACCCTAAAATCAGCGTTTCTGGCGCCGTCGCGACAGGATGTTCAGCGCCTCGACAGCTGCCGAAAACGCCATGGCGAAATACAGCAGGCTGCGCTCGATATGGATGCCGAAACCATCGGCAATCAGGGCCACGCCGACCAGGATGATGAACGCCAGCGCCAGCATCTTGACGGTCGGATGCCGGTCGATGAAGTCGCCGATCGGATTGGAGGCGAAAATCATGACCCCCACCGCGATGATGATGGCGGCGACCATCACGGCCCGGTTATCGACCATGCCGACTGCAGTAATCACGGAATCGAGGGAGAATACGATATCGATGACCGCAATCTGGGCAATGACGTAACCGAACACCGCCGAAGGCTTGGTGTCGATATCTTCTTCATCACCGCGACCCTCGACCGAGTCGTGGATTTCCAGCGTGCCCTTCACCAGCAGGAACAGACCCCCGCCGATCAGCACCAAATCGCGGACCGAGAAGTTTTGTCCGAACAGCGAAAACAAATTGGTCTGCATGCGCGCCAGATAGGCCAGCGACAACAGCAGCAGGATACGCGTGACGCAGGCTAGCACCAGACCGAATTTGCGGGCAGCCGGACGGCGCTCCGGCGGCAACTTGCTGACCGCAATCGAGATGAATACCAGATTGTCGATGCCCAGCACGATTTCGAGCATCGCCAGCGTCGCCAGTGCAATCCAGATCTCGCCGTTGAAAATCCATTCCATCAGGAATCCCTGCTCCATTGCGGCCACAGTATCAAAAGCCAGCAAACCACGGCATTTACGTCGGACAGGAACACGGCGGCCGAGCCCATGTCTTTAGCGCGGCCGGCCAGGTCGTGATGCTCCGGTCCCCAGCGATCGACCACGGCCTCGATGGCCGAATTGAGGACTTCGACAATCAGAACCAGCAGCAGCACCGAAACCAGCAGGAAGCGCTCGACGCCGGTTTGCCCCAGATACAATCCGAGCGGCACCAGCACAACACACAGGTAAACCTCCAATCGGAACGACGATTCCACCTGCCAAGCGGCACGCAGGCCTTTCATCGACCATTGGAAGGCCTGCCAGATGCGAATCGGCGAGCGCGGTGCGTGCGTATCGTGACTGTCAGCCATGCGCAATCAGAAGGTGGCTGCAGATGGGAAGAACAGTAGCCGAAACATGGGCAATGGCATGCAAATCAACATGAACGGCGCTCGGAACTGCGGAAACACCCCTATTTTGCCATAAAGACGGGGCATCAGTCCGTATTCAGCGCTTGTTGCCCATTAGCCCGCCCAGAATGCCGCATGAACAGAGGGGTGCTCATCAATCCTTGAAAATCGCCACGCCACGGCTACCATCCGGCTTGATCCAGCCGCGGTACATGCCTTCGGTATTGAACGGCAGGGAAATATTTCCGTCTCGGTCGAGCGCGATGGCGCCGCCGTCGCCGCCCATTTCCGGAATAACCTTCAGCAACACCTCTTCCGCGGCCTGGGCCAGGGAATCACCGCGGTATTTCATGCGCACGCAGATGTCATGGGCCACGGCGGCACGGATGAAGAACTCGCCCCAACCGGTACCGGATACCCCGCATTGGTCGTTGGCATAGGTGCCGGCGCCGATGATCGGCGAATCACCGATGCGGCTCCAGCGTTTGTTGGTCATGCCGCCGGTGGACGTCGCGGCAGCGATGTGGCCATTGCGGTCGAGCGCTACGGCACCGACCGTGCCGAAATATTTGCCTTTCAGATCATTCGAGGCGGTCTGTTTCTCTTCGGCTTGGGCTTTCAGCAGCTGCTTGTAGCGGTGCTCGGTATCGAAGTATTCCGGCGCAACACGCTCGATATTCTTGCGGGTGTCTGCGAAATGCTCGGCGCCCTCACCCGCTAACAACACATGCGGGGAATGCTGCATGACCGCCTCGGCGAGCAGAATGGGGTTCTTGATAGTGCGCACCCCGGCGACGGCGCCGGCCTTGCCGGTGTGTCCTTCCATCAGCGAGGCATCCAGTTCATGGCCGCCTTCGGCGTTATAGACCGCGCCTTTGCCGGCGTTGAACAAGGGGGAGTCTTCCAGCACAGTGACGCTGGCAATGACGGCCTCGCGGGCACTGCCACCGCGCTGCAGCACGGCATTGCCGGCATCGAGTGCCGCATTCAGGGCTTTTTCATAGCCAACCTGATCTTCGGCCGAAAGCTGCGACCGACTGATGACCCCGGCTCCGCCGTGAATGACGAGGGCGGTTTTCGGCGATGCGGCAGCGGCAATGGACGACATAAACAGGATTCCGGCAAACACGGTGGACTTCATGGATTTTACCCCGACTGGCAGGTTTCCATCATACCCAATCCGGCCGGAATCAGCCCTGATGCCGGAGCGCCTCGATGGGATCGAGCTGGGAGGCCTTGCGGGCGGGGTAAATGCCGAAAAAAAGGCCTGTCGCCATGGAGCAGACCGCCGCCAGGGAAATCACTTTCCAGTTCAGCGCGACCGGCAGGGCGCCCATTTTTTCGACCAGCAGCGAGAACCCGACCCCGATGAAAATGCCGATCAGACCGCCACCGACCGAAATCAGCATGGCTTCGGTCAGGAACTGGCGCTGGATTTCCCTCGGGCCGGCACCGACTGCCATGCGCAGGCCGATCTCCCGGATGCGCTCGGTAACCGAGACCAGCATGATGTTCATGATGCCAATGCCGCCGACAATCAGCGAGATGCTAGCCACAGCACCGAGCAGCAGCGACATGATGCGGGTGGTTTCGGTGCGGGTGGCGATGATTTCGGCGATGTTGCGCACGGTGAAGTCGTCTTCGGCACCGGGTTGGATCTTGTGCAGCTGGCGCATCAATACTTCCACCTGTTCCTGCACATAGGGCAGATCCTCGGCACGCGCCACGCCGAGGGTGATCTGCTGCACGCCGCCGGGAAGCGTGCTGTTGCTGGCCAGACGCCGGCGTGCGGTTTCCAGCGGCACCAGGAGTACATCATCCTGATCCTGGCCAAATCCGCCCTGACCCTTGGATTCGAGTACACCAACCACCTGGAACGGGGTCTTGCCGATGCGGATGCTTTCGCCGACGGCTTCGGATTCGCCGAACAGTTCGCGGCGGATCGTTTCGCCGATGAGTACGACCTTGCCGCCGGACTTATAATCAGAATCCTGCAGCGGACTGCCGCTGGCGACCTGCCACTCGTTGATGGCGAAATAATCCGGCTCGATGCCCTGCCAGCTGGTTGACCAGTTGTTCTCGGCATACACCACCTGGGTGCCGCCGCGTAGACTGGAGGTGACATACGCCACTTCCGGAATCTGCTGACGGATGGCCTCGGCATCGGATTGGGTCAGTGTCATCCGCGAGCCCGAACCGAATCGGACGCCGCCCGAGCGGGACGATCCGGAGTTGATGTCCAACCGGTTGGCGCCGAGTCCGGACACCATCTTTTCGATTTCATTCTGGGTACCCTGCCCGACTGACACCATCACGATGACAGCGGCGATGCCAATGATCACACCGAGCGAGGTCAACGCGCTGCGCAGCCAGTTACCGCGCAGGGAAGAAACGGCGGTGCGGAAGGTATCAATCCACATAGGCGGAATCCTCGGTCATTACGCCGTCGAGCATATGGCAGATGCGGTCGGCATGCGCCGCGACATGCTCGTCGTGAGTAATCAGGATGATGGTGTGTCCCTGCTGTTTTAGCGATTCGAACAAGGCCAGGATTTCGGCGCCGGTTTTCGAGTCGAGGGCACCAGTGGGTTCGTCAGCGAGTATCATCGGGGGACGGTTGACCAATGCCCGCGCAATGGCGATACGCTGCTGCTGGCCGCCGGAAAGCTCGCCGGGCTTGTGGTGCATGCGCCCGCCCAGGCCAACGGACTGCAGGGCGGTTTCAGCCATCGGTTGGCGCTCAGACAACGGAACGCCGGCATAAGTCAGCGGCATCATCACATTGTGCAGGGCATCCATGCGGCTGAGCAGGTTGAAGCTCTGGAATACAAAACCGATCTTTCCCAGCCGTAGCTTGGCCAGGGCCTCCTTGTCGAGGCTGCGCACATCGACGCCATCGCAATGGTAGCTGCCGGTGTAATCGGCATCCAGGCAACCCAGAACATTCATGAGTGTGGACTTTCCGGAACCGGAAGCCCCCATGATGGCAACGAACTCGCCCGGCTGGATGCGCAGATTGATTTGCTTGAGTGCATCGACCTGCGCTTCGGTACCCTGCGCATAGACCTTGCTCAAACCACGGATATCGATGACCGGCGTCGTCATGGCGTGTTGCGCGCGCTTCCGACGATGACCTGCTGCCCGTTTTTCAGACCGCCGATGACTTCACTGCGGCTGCCATCGGAAACGCCGAGCCGGATTTCGACCGCAACCGGCTCGCCCTTTTCAAGGACATACACCGTGGCGCGCTTGGCATTGAACAGCGCCTGGATCTGCTGATCCCACTGGCTCTGCAGTTCCGGTCCCAGCTGCGCACGCACGCTTTCGAAGGCCTTAGCGAAACGGTCGGCGAATCGGCGTGTGCCGTTGCCGCCGCCGCTCATGCCCTGCGGAGCCGACCCGCCGGATGGTCCGGCTCCCGCACCGGCATTGCCGCTTTGGGCAAAGCGCTGCATCATGCGTGCGGCCTGCTGCCTGTAGGCTTCAGCCGATGCATCGAAACTCGACAGCACCGCCGGTTCGGCTTTGGCCTGAACCAGAAACTGGCGCATGGCATCCAACTGTGCCTGCATGCGCTTGCTGCGCTCTTCCATCGAAGGCGGTGACGCCTGCATCGGGGCACCGAACGAGGGGCCCGCATTGGCGGCGGCCGCGCTGGCCGGACGGAATCGCAGGGCGGCATTCGGAACGGTCAGCACCTGGGCCTTGCGGCTGGTGATGATCTGAGCGGTCGCGGTCAGCCCCGGCAGCAGCACCTGGTCGGCATTGTTGACTTCAATGACGACAGGAAAGGTCACTACATTGGAGACATTGTTTGCCGCAAGCCGGATCTGTTTGACTTTGCCGCGGAAGTTGCGGTCGGGAAAGGCATCCACAGTGAAGGTGGCTTCCTGGCCAACCTGCAATTGACCGATGTCGGCTTCGTCGATGGCCAGCACGATTTCCATTTCGCTCAGATCACCGGCAATCTTGAACAGCACCGGTGTCTGCAGACTGGCGGCGACGGTCTGGCCGGGCTCGACATTGCGTGCCAGCACCGTGCCTTTCACCGGAGATCGGATAATGGTTTTCGCCAGATCCAGCCGCGCGCTGTTGAGATTAGCCTGCTGCTGGCTGACCTGGGCCTGGGCCGATTGAACGCGTGCCTGTGCCTGGGCATTCTGGGCCTGGGCGATATCGCGTTCGGTTTTGGAAATCAGCTGTTTGGCAGCCAGCTGGGATTTGCGCTCGAAGTCGCGTGAGGCATTGACGGCAGCGGCCCGAGCCTCGGCCAATCCGGCCTGGGCACTGGCCAGAGCGGCGCCAGCCTGCTCGACCCGGGCCTGGAAAGTGGACGGATCGATGCGGGCGATGATCTGGCCGGGCTCGACCTGATCGTTGAAATCGACATCGACCGACTGCAGGGTTCCGGAAACCTGGGTACCGACTTCGACCGTGGCGGTAGCACCGAGCGTGCCGGTCGCGGAAATGCTGGACGACAGATCAGCGATCTGTGCAGGCTCGGTGCGGTACTGGCTTTCAGAAGCTTGATCGCCGCCACTGAGGCTACGGTAGCCGAACCATAATGCCAGCAATATGACGGCAGCCAGGACGATTTTGCCGAGTGGAAGTCCGGAGATTTTCTTGCTCATGGGTTTACGGCCTGTTTCATGTCAATTCGGAATAGGATGCTTCAGGAATCAGAACGGTCGCAACCGTTCCCTGGTCCGGTGTGCTGGCCAGATCAATGCGCCAGCCAAAGCGGTCGCAAAAGCGCTTGACCAGCGACATGCCGATGCCCTTGCCGCCGGCGTTGGTGGTTTCACCACGGTAGAACAGATCGAACACACGCTCTAGCTGCTGAGCACTCATGCCAATGCCGGTATCACGGACCACCAGTTTACCCGTATTGATTGATATATCGATATGGCCGCGATCGGTGTAATGGCAGGCATTACGGATCAGATTGCCGATGACCGTGGATACCACATAATATGGCACGTCTATGCGGAAATCGGCAACGATTTCGAGCGTCAGTTCGACCGGCTTGCCATTCAACAACAGTTTCGCCTTCTCGACCTCCTCGGTAACGGCTTCGGATATCCAATACGGTTGTTCGCTGTGCCCGAAATCATCTTCGCGCGCCAAGAGCAAAAAGCCCTCGATGAGCGATTCCATCTCCTGACTGGCTTTCTGGATGCGGGTGATGGAACGCTGCGCCATCGGCGATAGACAGCCTTCTCCGGCGACCATGTCGCTGGCAACACGGATGACCGTCAGCGGTGTTCGAAGCTCGTGCGACGCATTCGCGGTAAAGTTCTGCTCGCGCTCGACGAACTGGCCGATGCGTTGGCCGAAATCATGCAGGGCCTCGGCCAGAACTTTGGCCTCGTTGTCCATGTCATCGGGCAGTTTCTGGGCCGCCAGCACGGACACATCCGGCTTTTTTGGATCCCAGCTACGGACCTGGTTCGACAACCAGATAACCGGAGATACCAGCTTCTTCGAGGTCCGGTAACTGAAAAGAACCATGGCGTAAACCACTACCAACAGCAACGCCAATGGCACCACACCGAACCAGAATGCCAGCGCATCGACCTGCTCCTGCTTGAAAATCAGGAACAGCCGGCGGTTCTCACGGGTTTCCACCCAGATCAACTCACCACCGCGCTGTTTATCGAGGCTGTGATAGCCATTGCTGAGATCGCGGTAGGTCACCGGCATGGCGTCGACCTGCGCCAGCGGCAACAGAAAACCCTTCATGTTGAAGGTATCCGGCACCTGTGCGTTCGGGTTGTTCTGGTAGAGGCTCCAGAAATGGCGCGCTTCATCCTGCAGCGCTTGCTTGATCAGAATGTCCTTGATGACGACCGATGCGCCATAGACCCCGATGACCGCCGCGAAACAGATGGCCGCGGTCTGCAGAACGAATGCCGTCCAGAATTTCTTCCGGAGTCCGTGCCGGTCACTCATGCCTTGGGCTGTTCGTCCAGATCGACGATACGGTAACCTGCGGTCTGCACAGTATGCAGCAGCTGCTTCTCGAAGCCGCGGTCGACCGCCTTGCGCAGGTTGTAAAGGTGGCTGCGCAGGGTGTCGGATTCGGGCAGTTCATCACCCCAGATTTCGCGTTCGATATCCCGGCGGGTCACCACCCGCGGCGATTCCCGCATCAGGATACCGAGCAGTCTCAGGGCAATCGGCGACAAGGTCAGATCGCGTCCGCCTCGGGTCGCGCGCAGACTTCCGGTGTCGAGGATCAGATCGGCGACCTTGTAAACTTCCGTGCTCACCTGCCGGCGCTCGCGGCGGATCAGAGCGCGGATGCGTGCTTCGAGCTCCTGGATGGCGAAAGGCTTGATCAGATAATCATCGGCACCGGCCTCGAGCCCGAGCACTTTGTCGGACACGGCGTCACGTGCGGTCAGCATCAGCACCGGGGTGGCGATTTTGCCCTCCTCGCGCAGCTTGCGGCAGACCTGCAAGCCGTCCATGCGCGGCAGATTGAGATCAAGCACGATGACGTCATAACTGTTCTTGGTGGCCAGACGATAACCATCGACTCCATCTCCGGCATAATCAACGCCGAAGCCTTTGCTTTCGAAATATTCACCGACCACCTCGGATAGGCTGCGGTTGTCTTCAACCAGTAGAATCAATCCGGCTTGGGTATCACGCTTCATGAGCTTCTCCTTTCAGGGCTTCAGCTTTGTGAAGAATGCCCCTTCGGGGGTGATTGCCGTGTGAACCGGCCTTAGAACGGGATTTTTCCGGTCAGGATGTCCCGGTACATCAGCCAGTCGGACACGAACGAATACAGCGGATGGCGAAAAGTGGCCGGCTTGTTCTTCTCGAAGGCGAAATGGCCGACCCAGGCGAAACCGTAACCGCAGACGAAAGCGGCCGGGAGCCAGAGCCATTGGCCGGTAACCAGCAGGGCGGCCAGACAACCGAGAACCAGCGAGCTGCCGATGAAATGCAGACGACGGCAGGTCAGATTCTGGTGCTCCCCCAGATAATAGGGATAGAACTCGGCAAGGGAATTAAAACGGGTCATTGGCAGCCTCCTGAGTTTTTGCCTGTTGCCATAGGGTTTCCTGCGCTGTCAGATCAAGATCGGACAGGGATTTCCCGGATTGCCGGGCCAGATTTTCAATGGTCCGGAAACGGCGTTCGAATTTGGTGTTGGCCCGGCGCAGGGCTGCACCGAAATCGACCCCGGCGTGGCGCGCCAGATTAACGCACACGAACAGGATATCGCCGATTTCATCTTCCAGCGCATCATGACCGCGGCCCTTGGCCAGCTCGGCACGTGCTTCGGCCATTTCTTCCTGAAGTTTATCGAACACAAACGAGACATCGGGCCAGTCGAAGCCGACCGTTGCTGCGCGCTTCTGTAATTTAGTGGCACGCTGCCACTCCGGAAGTCCGGCGGTGATTCCCGCCAATATGCTATCGTCTGAACCGCGTCGTTGCCGGCGCTCCTCCCGCTTCATGCGCTCCCAGGCTTCGGTCTGGGCGGCGACATCGGCGATGCTGGCCTCTCCGAAAACATGCGGATGCCGGTCGGTCATTTTGCGGTTGATGGCCGAAACCACATCATCGAATGCGAACAGACCCTGTTCCTGTGCCAGCTGGGCATGGAACACCACCTGGAAAAGCAGATCGCCGAGTTCGGCCCTGAGATCCTCAGGCTCACCGCGCTCGATGGCATCGGCGACCTCATAGGCTTCTTCGATGGCATATGGTGCCAGGGATTTGAAATCCTGCTGAAGATCCCATGGACAGCCGCTTTCGGGATTACGCAGGGCCCGCATGATTGCCAGCAGTTGCTCTATCGGCGTGCTCACAGCCAATCCTGCCAACCGATGGACAGATCGCCGACCGCGATGAAATGTGGATTGAGCAGCGACTCTTTGCCGTTGTAGCGCAGGGGTGCCCCGTCAAGCGTGAACACGCCGCCACCGGCGGCTTCCAGAACCGCCTGCGCGGCGGCAGTATCCCATTCCGAGGTCGGTCCGAAGCGCGGGTAAAGATCGACTTCACCGGTCGCGATTTTGCAGAACTTCAGGGATGAACCCAAACCGACGGTGTCGACCGAACCGATACGATCGAGGTACGCCTGGGTTGTGATATCACGGTGCGAACGGCTGGCTGCGACCCTGAGGGGATGGGGTGCACCGGCAACACGGGCGATACCGGACTGTGCACCCTGTTGCCACCGGGCACCAATTCCATGACCGCCGACCAGTAACCAGTCCATGGCCGGCGCGTAGACCGCACCCAGCACCGGCACGCCGCGGTCGATCAGAGCAATGTTGACAGTGAACTCGCCGTTCTTCTTGATGAACTCGCGCGTGCCGTCCAGCGGATCGACCAGCCAATAACGCGACCAGGCCCGACGCGCTGGCCAGTCGATGTGGGCGGACTCTTCCGATAGAATCGGCAGACCGCCGTCGAGATCCGGCAGCAGCGATACGATGCAGCGATGTGCCGCCAAATCGGCCTGTGTCAGGGGTGAAGCATCGGCTTTCTCGGTGACGGCGAAGTCCTGCGCGTACACCGTCATGATTTCATCGCCGGCGCGGCGGGCGATGTCCGCAAGTCGGTCGGCCCATTCTTTCATGCGCCTGTTCGCACCAATTCCTTGATGACCAGCAGCGCGGCGAGACTGCGTCCTTCCGAGCAGTCTTCGCGCAGCACCAATTCATGAAGGCGGTCCAAGCGCCACGGCACCACCTCCAGCACTTCAGGCTCATCCCCGACCAGACGCTCGGGATACAGGTCCTCGGCCAGCACCAGATCGATGGCATGGGTCATGTAGGTCGGTGCCAGAGTGATAGAACGCAGAATGCGCAGGCTTCGGGCGCCGAAACCGGCTTCCTCCTTGAGCTCGCGGTTGGCGGCTTCCAGGACCGTTTCGCCCGGATCGATCCGCCCCTTCGGCAGGCAGAGCTCGTAGCGATGGGTGCCGGCCGCATACTCTTTGATGAGCAACACGGTATCCTTGTCAGGCATGGCGGCAATCATCACGGCTCCATGGCCCTGATGCAACGCCCGTTCATAGCGGCGGCGTTCGCCGTTGGAGAACTCGAGATCGATGCGCTCGCGCCTGCCGTGGCTGTTTTCAATCAGCTCGCGGGAATGGATAATAGGCAGGGAATTCATGGTTTCATTGTCGCGCGTTTCGGCAGTACTGGCTAGAGAGGAAGGCGAATTATGTCCACATTCATCCCTCCGAGGGATCTGGCCGAATGGCACAAACGTGATCTCGGCGTGCTCTGGCATCCCTGCACCCAGATGCGCGAGCATCCCGACAGCCTGCCCCTGATACCGATCCGCCGCGGCCGCGGCGCCTGGCTGGAAGGCGTGGACGGCATCCGCTATCTGGATGCGATCAGTAGCTGGTGGACCAACCTGTTCGGCCATGCCGAGCCACGCATCGCCGCAGCGGTGGCCGCCCAGGCACGCGAACTGGAGCATGTGATCTTCGCCGGCTTTTCGCACGAACCCGGACTGCATCTGGCCGAATCGCTGCTGGCAGTTGCGCCGCGCGAGTCCGGCCGGGCCCCGCTGGCACGCGTGTTCTATGCCGACAACGGCTCGGCGGCAATCGAGGTGGCGCTGAAGATGAGCTTCCACAGCCATCGCAACCGCGGCGATGACCGGCGCATGCGCTTCGTGGCGCTGGGCAACAGCTACCACGGTGAGACGTTGGGGGCGCTGTCCATGGGCGACATCCCACTCTACCGCCGGACCTACGCACCCTTGCTGCTGCAGCCGCTGTTCGCGCCATCCCCGGACGCTTTCACTGCCGAACCCGGCGAATCGGCAGAAGCCTGCGCCCTGCGCCGCGCGGATGCCTTGGCCGATATATTCGCAGCACACCCCGGTGAAATCAGCGCGCTGATCCTGGAGCCGCTGGTGCAGTGCGCCGGCGGCATGCGCATGCACCATCCAGCTTATCTGCGGCGCGCACGCGCCATCTGCGATGCGCATGGCGTTCACCTGATCGCCGACGAGATTGCGGTCGGCTTCGGCCGCACCGGTACCCTGTTCGCCTGTGAACAGGCCGGCATCGCCCCAGATTTCCTGTGCCTCTCGAAAGGTCTGACCGGCGGATTCATGCCCCTGTCGGCGGTATTGACTACCGAACGGGTTTACGAGGCCTTCCTGGACGATTCGCGCGAACGCGCCTTTCTGCACTCGCACAGCTACAGCGGAAACCCGCTGGCCTGTGCCGCAGCATTGGCCTCGCTGGCCATCTTCGATGAAGACGATGTGCTGGCGCGCAACCGCCGCACCGCCGCGCGCATGGCCGAACTGGCTGCGCCCCTGACAGAACATCCGCATGTTGCGCAAATCCGGCAGACCGGCATGATTCTGGCCATTGAGACCCGGGCCGCAAGCGGCGGAAACGGCACCGCGGTCAAAATCGCCGGCGGCATGGGCCTGCGCGCCTACCGGCATGCCATCTCCCGCGGCGTCGTGCTGCGGCCGCTCGGCGATGTACTGTACTGGATGCCGCCCTACTGCGTCGGCGAGGAAGAACTGCTCCATCTGGCCGATGTCACCACCAGCGCGCTCACCGAGGCCTTCTCATGAGAACCATCCGCAGCTTTATCGAACTGCCGCTGCAGGCGGAACGCGAGCTGGTTCTGCCGGAAATGGTCAGCAACCATGTGGTGCGCGTTCTGCGCCTGGAACCTGATGACATCTTCCATCTGTTCAACGGTGACGGCTACGATTACCCTTGCCGCATCCTGAGTCTCGATAAGCGCGGCGCGCGTATCCGCATTCTGGACAGAATCGCCGTAAAGAATGAATCGCCGCTGCGCATTCATCTTTACCAGAGCATCGCCCGCGGCGAGAAAATGGACTGGATCCTGCAGAAAGCCACGGAGCTCGGCGTCGCTGAATTCACGCCGATCATATCGGACAGGACCGAAGTGAAACTTGAAGGCGAACGCAGCGACAAGAAACTCGCGCACTGGCAGGGTGTCGTGCGCTCGGCCTGCGAACAGTCCGGACGGGCAACGGTTCCTGCCGTGAATACGCCGGTTGCCATCCAGCGCATCGATGCCGCAGGCATTGCGGGCGCCTTCTACCTGCAACCGGATGCCGAAAACGGCATAGCCGGGCTGGCGATTCCCGAGGATGCCAGAATCGTTTTGGCCATCGGGCCGGAAGGCGGGTTTACCGAACGTGACATCCGATTGCTACAGACCGCAGGATTCAAGGGGCTGCGAATCGGACCACGGGTACTTCGGACTGAAACCGCGGGAATTGCCGTGACTGCCGCCCTGCAATCGCACTATGGCGACTGGTAATCATGGGATATCTGGATTGTTTTTTATTGAGTTAATTCGTGTTCCGGTTTCGGTTTCGGTTTCGCTTTCGGCATCCAAGCTAATTGGATTCTCAATAAGATGCGAGACACGCTTATTGACCTCAGCCAAATTAGCTTTGAGCCCTTCAAGTTTTTCTTCAATGACAGCACAATAAATGGCGACATCACCGCAAAAATTTACGAGCTGACTTAATAGCTGTGCATTGATATTATTCGCTTCGAAGGAAGTTTCTCGTTCTTGGTCAGCCGGGCTTGGCTGAACCGCGCCGCATGGGCTCAATTCAATCTCGGACACCGCTGAAAAAGTTGCTGACGGAGTGTCTGGGCGAATAACAGCAGTGGATGCCTCAGAGACAGAGTTTGGATCAGTTAGACGTTCAAGCTCATCTAAGCTTAGCTCATATCCATCAATTTGAATTTTTTCTGAAGTCGATTGCTCAACGGAGCCCTCAGCTAGATCAAACGAAGCCGGTAATGAGCCGGATAAACCTGCAAGCTCATCTCGTTTTTCAATGACCCATAACTCAAGCGCATGATAATGACCTGGCGCCACACCTTGTCTTAAATCATCCAAAGTAGCCTGTATGGCATCTGCTATCTGCGAAAAACATGCAATTGCTTCAACATTGGCTATAAGGCCGTGAACAATGCCTCGCTGAATCAAATTTTCCGCTGATGCAAGAATACTGGCCATATTCATCACATCGGAAATGGAAAAAGCACTGTTTATCACATGGAATGCATTAAACAGCTTCTGATTATACCCAGCGGATTCTGAAACGACTGAACCCTCAAGCCACTCATTAATAATACTTAGCTGAAGAGAGACTTCCGAATCCAGGATTTGAAGAAGTGCCGGGTCGATGATGGGCGGAGAAACATTATGCTCAGCTGATGCCGAGGAACACGCTACAGCAGACTGAATATAGCCCTGCAGTTCCGCAGCAGGGGCAGCCTCTGTATTCTGAATAGAAATAATCGTCTTAATTATCTATCACCAAGGTTTTCATATTATTTATCTACAAGGCTCATATCGAACTGAGTAAAAAATTTACTGGTGCGCAAAGTCCACTGAATCGCAGTACTCTGCCATAATGATATTTATGAACCCGCTTTTACCTGTCCAAGTATTTCAGTCTTCCGAATCAACATAAACCCCGAAATTCGAGAGCGAGACCCCGCATGCACAAAGCCGTAGCTGTGGTGATGGATCCGATCGAGGACATCCACACTGAAAAAGATACCAGTTTCGCCCTGATGCTGGAAGCCCAGCGCCGCGGCTACCGCGTGCTCTATGTTCAGCCCGGTAGTTTGGCGATCCGGGACGGCAGAGCGATCGCTGCGATGTCCGAACTGCGGCTCAAAGACGATAAATATCAATATTTTACGAAGAGTGATTGGCAGACATCCTCATTTGCCGAGGTTCAGGTCGTGCTGATGCGCAAGGATCCGCCGGTCACCGACCAGTTTATTCATGACACTCAAATCCTCAGCATTGTCGAAAATGAGGGGGTATTGGTGGTGAACCGACCACAGGGGCTGCGCGACCTCAATGAGAAGCTGGCGGCACTGCTGTTTCCGCAATGCTGTCCGCCGACGCTGGTCAGCCGCAGCATGGGCGACCTCAAGGCATTCATCCGGGAACACGGCGATGTCGTGGCCAAACCGCTCGATGGCATGGGAGGCAAATCGATCTTCCGTATCCGTCAGGGCGACAGCAATCTGAATGTGATTCTGGAAACACTGACTGCTGACGGGTCACTGACCATGCTCCAGCGCTATCTGCCCGAAATCCGGGACGGCGACAAACGCATTATTCTGGTGGACGGCGAACCGGTACCCTATGCCCTGGCGCGCATTCCCCAAGGGGATGAATTCCGGGGCAATCTGGCTGCCGGCGGCAAGGGCGAAGGCCGGCCGCTGAGCGAACGCGACTTCTGGATTGCCGGCCAGCTGGGTCCGTGGCTGCGTGAACACGGGATGCTGTTCGTCGGCTTGGATGTCATCGGCGATTATCTGACCGAAGTCAATGTGACCAGTCCGACCTGCGTGCGGGAACTGGACAAGCAGTTCGGACTAAATATCGCCGGCCTGCTGTTCGATGCCATCGAAGCGCGTCTGGACAAGGCATGACCCGGAAGGTCGGGCCACGCGATCGCCTGACCGGCACCTTCCTGCTGTCCCTGATCGGCTATGGCGTGGTGGTGTTGGGCGTCGGTTTCACATTGAACAAAGCCGCACCGGTCAACCCGACCTTGGACGTCATCCTCAGCCCGACCGCAAGCCCGGCATCGCCGGAACAGGCGGATTTTCTGGCGCAGGCCAATAATCAGGGCGGCGGCGACAGCGAGGCTCCGCAGCGCCCGAAGGACGACCAACTGTCGCAATTGCCGCAGACCCAGTCCGGCGACGCCCCCGTGGCCTTGCATGCCCAACAGACGCCACCGGAACCGGAGGCCGTGCAACGCGTTGTTACCAGCCAGAGCGCAAGCATGCTGAGCCAACCGCGCGCCCAGGAACAGAAACCTAATAGCACCGAACCGCTGCCGCCTGGGCAGGAGCTGGTGGAACAGAGCCTGACCTTGGCCAAGCTGGCCAATGAGTACAGCCAGAAGCAAACCCTGCAGGCCCGCCGCAGCCGCCATAAATACATCACCGCCAGTACCCGTGAATACGCCTACGCCCAGTACATGAATGACTGGGTGCGCCGGGTTGAACGCATCGGCAATGCCAACTATCCGCCACAGGCGCTGATCAACCGGCTCAACGGGCAATTGATCCTTACCGTCGCCATCCGCCGCGATGGCCGCATTGAAGGCATCACCGTGGTCAAATCCAGCGGCAACAAGGTCCTCGACAAAGCAGCCGTGGACATCGTGAGACTCTCCGAGCCGTTCGCGACCCTGCCGCAAACGGCGGAAAATCCGAACGTGCTCTACATCACGCGCACCTGGCAGTTCATGGCCGGACAGACCAGTCTCAACTAGGCCGCACCGCCAAGATGGCGTCGCGCAGCTGTCGACCGGTCACAGGCTTGCGCAGAAAGCCGTTCATTCCTGCCTCAAGACAGTGCTGCTCTGCATCGGCCTGGGTTCGCGCGGTCAGCGCGACAATCGGTGTGGTCAGTCCCTGTTGCCGCCAGAGCCGGGTCAACTCCAGTCCGTCCATGCCCGGCAGATCGATATCGCAGAAAATCATATCGAAGGTTTCCTGCGATGCCCGGGTAATGGCCTCGAGCGCATTGCGCGAACCGGTCACGGCATGGCCATCGGCCGAGAGCAGCTGACTGACCACCTGGTTGATGGTGTCGTCATCTTCGACCAACAGGATGCGCGTCTGCCCGGGAGCCGCGGATTGCACAGGCTCAACAACCGCAAACGGTGCCTGCGCAGCCTGCAGCGGAAGGGTCAGCGTGAACATCGAGCCCTTGCCCGGCTCGCTGCTGATTTGAATATCACCGCCCATCAGGAAGGCTAATTCCTTGCTGATGGCCAAACCCAGTCCGCTGCCACCGAACTGCTGCGCGGTGCGCAGGCCATCGGCCTGTGCGAAGCGTTGGAACAGCCGGCTTTGTTGCTCGGCCGTCATGCCCGGGCCGGTATCCATCACCACGAACTGGACCCCTTTCGGCCAGAACGGCTGCACTTTGAGGGTGACGCCGCCCTGCGCGGTGAACTTGACGGCATTGCTGCCGAGATTCAGGAGTATCTGGCGGATACGCCCGATGTCGCCGACAAATCCGGGCGCCAATTCCGGATCAATCTGCAGATTGCAGAAGAGCCCTTTCTGCCGCGCTATCGGTTCGAGCAAGGATTGCACCTCGGTTGACAAAGCGTGGATGGAAAACGCCTGATGGTCAAGCTCGAGCTGCCCGGCTTCGATCTTGGACAGGTCGAGGGCATCGTTCATGAGCCGTAGCAGATGCTCGCCGGCTTTCTTGATGGCCGTGACCTGGGTCCGCGGCTTTTCGGGCAATTCGCCAGCCAGCAGCAGTTCGGTCATGCCCAGAACGCCGGTCATCGGCGTGCGGATTTCGTGTCCGAGATTGGCCAGGAAACGGGATTTGGCTTCGGAGCCTTTTACCAACAGTTCCTGCTGCTGTGCCTGCAGTTGCCGGACATAGCGCTGCTTCAATCGGGTTCGGTAGATCGTGACGGCCAGTCCAACCAGCACAATGCCGGCCGCGATGAAGAGCGTGAAAGCCCAGCCACTCATCCACCAGGGCGGCAATACATCCAGCGCCAGCACCACCGGCTCCGACCAAAGCCCGTCAACCCCGGCGGCAACCAGTTCAAGCCGGTAAGACCCCGGCGGCAATGTCGAAAAAAGCCGCTGGCCATTGCTGCCCATTTCAATCCAATCGGGATCGTAACCGGACAGGCGGGACCGGAAGCGGTGGCTGGAGGCATCATCGAAGGTCAGCAACAGGGCATCAACGCTGAAGTCGCGGTCATTCGGTTCCAGTACGATCGGTTTTCGGTAGTCGAGCTGACGCACATCCTCCCCGCGCCGGACACTGGTCTGTTCGATGACCAATTGCGGCTTCTGGGCGGACGCCAACATGCGGTCCGGCGAGAACGCCACCGGACCCAGAGTGCCCAGGGCCAGGCCTTGGCCGTCAGCAGTGATGACCGGCGGTCGCTTCAGGAACTCCTGGCTCGGCAGGCCATCCTTGATGCCATAAACCCGGACACGGTTCTGTATCGGATCAAAACGCATCAATCCGCGCAGGGAGGTCATCCACAGCGCCCCGCTGCGGTCGGCATGGATGCCAAGCACATCGACGGCCGGCAAACCCTCGTCGCCGGCAACACTGCGGATTCTTTCCAGCTTTCCGCCCTGCCAGCGATAGGCTTCCAGCATCCCGAGCCGTCCGAGCCAGAGTGTCTGCGGCGGCATCATCAAGGCACTGTAGACCCGCTGCCCGGGTGCGCCGGCGACCCTTACGAACTTTCCGGAATCCGCATGCCAGCGCAGTAATCCTTCACCGCCGGCCACCCAGAGTGCGCCATCCGGCCCGACGAACAGTTGATTCGGATCGGGAAACTGAAGCCCATGGCCGCTATCCGGCGTGATTTGATGGACAACGCGTCCATCCTTGGCATCGCGCGCTTGCAAGCCGCCGCCGTAAGCGTTGATCCACACCAGTCCATCCGGCGTCTGCAGGATATGTTTGATGGGCCCGATCTGCAGCGGATTGTCGGCTGAATCCTGTCGCCAGATACGCATGCCTCGATTGGCTGGATCATAACGTAGCAATTCAGGTGCGCCGGATCGCATACCACCGGCCCAAATGATGCCGGCGGAGTCCTGACTGATGGCGGTAATCTGGTTGATGCCATCCGCCGCAGGGGGCAGATCCAGATGTGCGATGCGGCCGGTGGAGGGCCAGTACCGGTCGATGTCACCGGAATTACCCGCCAGCAGGAAACTGCCGTCGCCGGCGGCATGGTAATCCTCGGGCCGGCTCACACGCAGCGGCACGGGGTCTTCCGGTCCGCTAATGCTTCGGAAAAAACGCCAGGAGGACGGCTGTCGGAGCAGGCCGCCTTCGCCGCCGAACCAGTATCCGCCGGTCTGGTCCCGCAATGCCGTCATGAACTGTTGGTCCTGTTGCATTTTTTCGATACGCCCGTCCACAAGGCGATTCAAACCATTGCGCGCGACGAAGAAACGTGAACCGTCCTGGTCGGCCAGCATCGCCATGACCCGGTTGTTGGTGAGATCGGCAGTCCAAGACGGCGACTGGATGCTGCCATCCTTCGCGGCCAGGTTGAGACCGCTGCTCGTGCCGAGCCACATGCCATAATCATCATCCGGCATGAGCGTGAGGACCACCGGCGACAGCAGGCGGCTGTTGTCGAACGCGATGAAGTTTTCCTTGCGCCATTGGACGATGCCGCTGGTGGTGGCAATCCAGAGCGTGCCGCCGGCATCGAAGGCCAGTGACAGCACGTTTTCATCCGGCAATCCAGGCTTGCCGGGAGTCGGCAGATAGTGCAGAAGACGTCCATCGGGGAGCAGGCGGAACAATCCGTTTCCGAAAGTTCCGAACCAGACCGAACCGTCACCGTTCGAAACAATGGCCCAGACATCCGCAACCCCCGCTTCTTTCCCGAGCGGCATCGAACTGAAACCGGTATGGCTGGCATCCATCTGCTGCAGGCCATGCCCTTCGACAGCCAACCAAATCCGGTTAGCGGAATCGACATGGAGGGTCTGCACGTAGTTTCCGGGAAGCGAGCGGTTATCGCCGGGCACATGCCGGTATACCTTGAACTTACCCCCGTCATAGCGGGCCAGACCATCCCGCGTGCCGATCCAGATATAGCCCTCGAGATCCTGCGCCAGTGACATCACTTGACGGCTAGGCAGACCGTCGCGGACTTCGAGCGGAAGGAACTGCGACTGGCCATTCGAAGCGGCCGCAGGCAGCAGGGCCTGCAGGACCCACAGAATCATTACCAATGTCGAACGAAACATCCCTTTTCTCCCGAGCCAAACCATCCTGAGGGCATCATAATGCATTTTGCAGGCCGTTCAGGGCGTTACAGGACTGGAATAGTCATTTGCCGGCAGAAAGCGATGCAGGGACAGGCTTTGGCCTATGATAGAGGCATGGGTTTCCTGACCGCGCCATTGCCCCGGATTGGATTAATGCTGACGCTGTTATGCAGCGCGCCGGCAGTCACCGCCGCAGACCGCTATAGCATCGACCCGGTGCACACCCGGGTGGCCTTCAAGGTTATGCATGCCGGATTCTCGCCCAGCATCGGCACCGTGTCACGCCCGACCGGCAGCTTGATTTACGATGAAGCCGATCCAGGTGCATCGCAGGTCAGCATCGACATCGACCTGTCCACGCTGGACATGGGCGATGCCGGCTGGAACCGGAAAGTGCTCGAGGACTTTCTCCATGCCGGCGATCATCCGCAGGCACGCTTCCGTTCCACGTCGGTCGAAGCGGTCTCTGCGAATCTGCTGCGGGTCACCGGCAACCTGGAAATCGCCGGCGGCACCGCCCCAATCGTTTTTACCGTGCTGCTGAATGCGCACAAACGGCATCCGCTGACGCTGAAAAAAACGCTTGGCATGCAGGCCAGCGCCGATTTCAGCCGCAAAGCACTCGGCATCGATGCCTGGCCGTCACTGGTCGGCGACCGCGTGCATCTGGATGTTGCCATTGAAGCCACCCTCTCCGATCGGAATAGCGAGGACACGACGCCATGATTCGAAACAATGCGCAACGCTGGGGCAGTATCAGCATCGGACTGCACTGGCTGACCGCACTGCTGATCATCGGCCTTGCCATCGTCGGCCTGATCATGACCGAGCTGCCGAATTCCCCGTTGAAAATGCAGATCTACGCCCTGCATAAAAGCTTCGGGCTGACCGTATTGGCATTGACCCTGCTGCGGCTGGCATGGCGCTTGGTTGCCGGTACGCCGGATGATCAGCCCGGATCGCGTTTACAGCGGCTGGCAGCGAAAGCCGTGCATGGACTGATGTATTTCCTGCTGCTGGCGATGCCGCTGAGCGGATGGCTGTTCAATTCGGCGGCCGGCTTTCCGCTGCGTTGGTTCAATCTAGTGCAACTGCCGAAATTATTCACCGGCTACAATCCGGCTTTGAAGGATATCGCACACGACCTGCACGAAACCGGGTTCACCCTGCTGGCGGCCCTGCTTTTGGTCCATGCCGGTGCTGCCCTGTTCCACCATTATGTCGTCAAAGACAATACCCTCAAACGCATGACCGGGAAAATGCCATGATTTCTTACGTACGCCTGCTCGGCCTGCTTCTGCTCATAACTACCGTGCCCGTTTCTGCCGGAGACTGGCAGATGGCGAAGGGATCCAGCCTGGGCTTCAGCTCCAGCTTCCAGGGCGAGGTCTTCAACGGGAACTTCAGTCGGTTCACGCCGCAGATCCGGTTCGATCCGAAGCAGCTGGGCCAAGCCCGTTTCGATGTGATCATCGACCTCGCCAGCGCCGACACCCGTAACGGCGAACGCGACGATACGCTGAAAACCTCGGATTTCTTCGACATCCGCAAAACACCGAACGCCCGCTATACCGCAAGCGCCTTCAAAGATCTGGGCAATGGCCGTTATCAGGCCAATGGCTCGCTCAGTCTGCGTGGAATCAGCAAACCGGTGGCCCTCGTGTTCAGCTGGAAACCGGGTCCAAGCGCGATACTGACCGGCGAGGCCACGGTCAACCGCCTCGACTTCAAGGTCGGTACCGGCGACTGGTCGGACACCGGGATCCTGCCCAATGCGGTAAAGGTCAAGACCGTGCTTATTCTGGTGCCGAAAACGCCAGCCAAGCCCTGAGCATATCCGGAGTAAACGGCCAGTCCAACTCACGGCCATGTGCATCGCGCAGAACCGGCACCCGACTGCCGAAGCGGCTTTCAAGCAGGGAATCGCCGTCAATATAGACAGGCTCGAAATCACGGATACCCGCGGTATGCATGACTTCCCAGGCCTCATCGCACAGGGCGCAGTCATCGCGCTGAATTAAAGTAAGCATGCGGGCGGACTTTTTGGCATCATAGGCACAGGATTTTAGCCCAAGGCGGCACCGCATGGCAGTCAGTACCTTCGATCTGTTCAAAATCGGCATCGGTCCGTCGTCGTCGCACACGGTCGGGCCAATGCGCGCGGCGGCGCGATTCGTCGAACGCTGGCTGGTCGAAGAAGGCCATCTTTCGGCCTGCCGGAGAATCAAAGCGGAACTGTTCGGCTCACTGGCCTTGACCGGCAAGGGCCACGGCTCGGACAAAGCCATCCTGCTCGGCCTTGAAGGCCAATGGCCGAACCGCATCGACCCCGATACCATCGAGCCGATGCTGGCGCGCATCCGCAAGGACAAGGATGTGCGACTGAGTGCGGAGCACCGCATCGGCTTCGATGAAAAAACCGATCTGGTTTTCAACAAGCGCCAGAAGCTGCCCTTCCACAGCAACGGCATGCGCTTCACTGCCTTCGCGGCCGATGACGCCGTACTGGCCACCCGCGAATATTATTCGGTCGGCGGCGGCTTCGTGGTCAATCAGGATGAGGCGGCGCAAGACCGTATCACCGCCGACACCACGGTACTGCCCTACCCGTTCAAGAGCGGCGATGCGCTGATTGCACAATGCCGCGAGCACAATCTGACCATCGCCGAACTGATGTGGGCCAACGAGCGCGTCTGGCGCACCGATGAACAAATCGGCGAAGAACTGGATACGATCTGGCATGCCATGCAGCACTGCCTCGAACGCGGCACCCGCATGTCGGGAATCCTGCCCGGAGGTCTGAAGGTGGCACGGCGTGCACCGAACATGCTGCAGGAACTACTGGCACGCCCGGAAGCGGCCATGCGCGATCCATTGACGGTGCTGGACTGGGTCAACCTTTACGCCCTGGCGGTGAATGAAGAAAACGCCGCCGGTGGCCGCGTGGTGACTGCACCGACCAACGGTGCGGCCGGCATCGTTCCGGCGGTTCTGCATTATTTCGAGCGCTTCTGCCCGGGCGCCAGTCCGAAAGGCATCCGCGATTTTCTGCTGACCGCAGCCGCCATAGGCATCCTGTACAAAGAGAACGCATCGATTTCCGGCGCCGAAGTGGGATGTCAGGGCGAAGTCGGCGTGGCCTGCTCGATGGCAGCCGGCGGCCTGACCGCCGCACTCGGCGGCAGCCTTGGCCAGATCGAGAACGCCGCGGAAATCGGCATGGAGCATAACCTCGGACTGACCTGCGACCCAATCGGCGGCCTGGTGCAGATTCCCTGCATCGAGCGCAACGCCATGGGCGCGGTCAAAGCCATCAATGCCAGCCGCATGGCATTGCGCGGCGATGGCAAACACCGTGTCTCGCTCGACAAGGTCATCAAGACCATGCGCGATACCGGCCGCGACATGGCCGAGAAGTACAAGGAAACCTCACGTGGCGGCCTGGCCGTGAATGTGATTGAATGTTGAGATGGTTGGCCTGGAAACACTTCCCAAAGGAACCGGGCAGTGAGCGTGTTGTGGCAGAGCTTGCAGCGACGGCGCGCGGATGTCCATATGGCGCACGTACTAAAAAAGATCACGGTGGCCGAGCATTGTGAATCGAAGGCAATGATCACGCAGCTGCGCGAACTGGGTATCGATAAGGTCCAAGGGTACAGCATCCATAAACCGCAGCCGATCGACGATTACTTCCAGCAGGCGGACTGAATGCGCTTCATGGCGTTGGGCCTGCTTTTGTACCTAGCTGCAGCACCGGCCGATGCACACACGCGTCTGGTGTTCAACCGGCAGACCCTCGAAAATATGGTCAGCGTTGAAACCGAACTGTTCGGTCCGGTACAGGTACAGCTGCGCCAGCGACGCAGCGGAACCGTGCTGGTGGAGCGTGTTCTGGATGGCCCGGGCGTATTCACCCTGTCGGGTCTTCCAGACGACAGCCTATCCGATCTTGAGCTGCAGGCCGTACCCGGCCGGCCCTCGGTTTCCCGGATCCAGGATTACCGGAAACCATTCAGTGATTATGCCGACTGGCGCATCAGCCAAGGCTTCCATGGCCAAGCCAGCCATGGCGATGCCCTCAATGCCTATGCCATCGATTTCGCCCTGCTGCTGGGCACGCCGGTAAGGGCTGCGCGCAGCGGCGTGGTGATGGAGGTCATCGACGGCCATCCGGATCAGGGCGGGCAGCACCGGTCCGACCTCGACAATGCCAATCTGGTGCGCCTCCTGCATGAGGACGGCAGCATGGCGGTGTATGGCCATCTGCTGCAGCACAGCATCGGCGTCAAACCCGGGCAATGGCTGCCGGCCGGCGCAGTCATCGCGCAGAGCGGCAACAGCGGCTACTCGCATGGTCCGCATCTGCATTTCGCGATTCAAATCAACACCGGCATGCAGCTGCAGTCGGTGCCGTTCCGCATGCGCGACGGCGACGGCAGCGTGCTGGTTGAACCCTGAACGCATGAACAAGAACCGACGGTCCGCACAGGGCGCAATGCTATAATTACGCATCGTTTTTCCGAACCGAACCCATGACCACCGAACACGCCCTGCAAACGGCCCGGCGCCGCACCTTTGCGATTGTCTCGCATCCCGATGCCGGTAAAACCACGCTGACCGAAAAGCTGCTGCTGTTCGGCGGTGCCATCCAGATGGCCGGCTCGGTCAAAGGCCGCAAAGCCAGCCGCCACGCCACCTCCGACTGGATGGCGCTGGAAAAGGAACGCGGCATTTCGGTGACCTCCTCGGTTATGCAGTTTCCCTACGAAGACCGCATCGTCAATCTGCTCGATACCCCCGGCCATGCGGACTTCGGCGAAGACACCTACCGCGTGCTGACTGCGGTCGACTCGGCGCTGATGGTGATCGACGTCGCCAAGGGCGTCGAAGAACGCACCATCAAGCTGATGGAAGTCTGCCGCCTGCGCGATACGCCGATCATGACCTTCATCAACAAGCTCGACCGCGAAGGCCGTTCGCCGATCGAGCTGCTCGACGAGGTCGAATCGGTACTCGGCATCCAGTGCGCACCGGTGATCTGGCCGATCGGCATGGGCCAGCGCCTGAAAGGCGTGGTGCACCTGCTGAGCGGCGAAGTGCATCTGTTCGAACCCGGACGCAATTTCACCCGTCAGGACTCCACTATCTTCGCTTCGCTCGATGATCCGGGCCTGCTCGAGCGCATCGGCGCGCCGATGCTGGCCGAGCTGCGCGAGGAACTGGAACTGGTCGAGGGTGCTTCGCATCCGTTCGACAAGGCCAAATACCTTGCCGGCCAGCAGACCCCGGTGTTCTTCGGCTCCGCCGTCAACAATTTCGGTGTGCAGCTGCTGCTCGATTTCTTCGTCGAGCACGCGCCTGCACCCAAACCGCGCATGACCACCGTGCGCGAAGTGTCTCCGCAGGAAGAGGCCTTCACCGGCTTCGTGTTCAAGATCCAGGCCAACATGGATCCGCAGCACCGCGACCGCGTCGCTTTCCTGCGCATCTGTTCGGGCCGCTTCGATGCCGGCATGAAGGCCTTCCATGTGCGCAGCGGCAAGGAAACCAAACTGGCGAACGCACTGACCTTCATGGCCTCCGACCGCGAGCACGTCGAAACCGCCTACCCCGGCGATGTCATCGGCCTGCACAACCACGGCACCATCTCGATCGGCGACACCTTCACCGCAGGCGAAGCGATGAGCTTCACCGGCATCCCCAACTTCGCGCCCGAACTGTTCCGGCGCGCACGCCTGCGCGATCCGCTCAAGCTCAAACAGCTGCAGAAGGGTCTGGCGCAGCTTTCCGAGGAAGGCGCCACCCAGTTCTTCCGCCCCTTGATGTCAAACGATCTCATTCTCGGCGCGGTCGGCACCCTGCAGTTCGACGTGGTCGCTTACCGGTTGAAGGACGAATACTCGGTCGATGCCAGCTTCGAACCGATTTCAATCAGCACCGCGCGCTGGGTACGCTGCAAGGATGCCCGCAAACTGGAAGAGTTCCGTGAGAAAGCCGCGCAGAATCTGGCCATCGATGCCGCCGGCGAACTGGTCTACATCGCGCCGAGCCGGGTCAATCTGCAGCTGACCGAAGAACGTTGGCCGGATATCGAATTCCTGGCCACCCGCGAACATGCACACGCCATCGGCATCGATTGAGCACATGCTCCAATCAAAGCACGCTAAGATGGGCGATGCACAGCGAACACCATCTCCGCGCCGAGTTCTACAACGCCATCACGCACGGTCTCGGGGCGTTCCTGAGCGTGGTCGGCGGCATCGTGCTGATTACGCTGGCCGTGCTGTACGGCAATGGCTGGCAGATCGCCAGCGCCATCATCTTCAGCCTGTCGTTGATAGGCCTTTACGGCGCCTCGACGCTGTACCATTCCACGCACGATCCGGTGGCCAAGAAGCGTTACAAAATCCTCGATCACTGCATGATCTATGTGCTGATTGCCGGCAGCTATACGCCGTTCACCCTGATCGCCCTGCGCGATGACGGCGGCTGGTGGCTGTTCGGCATCAGCTGGA
>Ga0315907_10001412_pt1 | contig 32495 bp, 30 predicted proteins | sample LakEriMetagenome_3_FD_203525 | JGI IMG/M metagenome (GOLD analysis project Ga0315907, IMG submission 203525) | Freshwater fungal communities from buoy surface, Lake Erie, Ohio, United States - Buoy 12 MA123 | ecosystem: Environmental > Aquatic > Freshwater > Lake > Lake biofilm | place: USA...
ATGTGATCGAAAAAGTAGCGCCTCGTTTTGACCACATCTTGCTGGACACGGGTGCGGGGATCTCCGATGTGGTGCTCTACACCGTGTCGCTTGCAGACGACGTGCTCGTCGTTACAACGCCCGAACCCACCTCGCTCACCGACGCTTACGCCACCATCAAAGTGTTGGCCGGGCAGCAGCACCGCCGACTGATCAAGCTGGTGGTGAACCAAGTAGGACGAATCGGCGAAGGCCGGGTCATCCGCGGGCAGCTTCAATTGGTGATTGACCGGTTTGTCACGCCACAGGTACTCGGCGATGGCGCCGCAATCCGCCTGGAACTCATGGGCGAAATTCCCACCGACCCAGCAGTGCGCGACTCGGTGCAAAAACGCCAATTGCTCATGGAGTTGCTGCCCGGCAGCCCAGCGGCCAATGCCGTGCGGTTGCTCGCAGAAAAAATCGCGCAATGATGGGTCCAGAAGAGGGGGGCCAGAACATCGCGCCGCCATTTGAAGTTTTGGGCGGAGAGGCTGCCATTCGCGGATTGGTCGATCGTTTCTACGACCTCATGGATCTGGAACCCAGATTCGCGCTGCTGCGCAGCCTGCACCCGGCATCATTGGACGATTCCCGCGACAAACTTTCCTGGTTTTTATGCGGGTGGCTGGGTGGGCCTGCCCACTACGAGGAGCGTTTCGGTCATCCACGTTTGCGCGCTCGACACATGCCCTACTCGATTGGCATTGCCGAGCGGGACCAATGGATGGCTTGCATGGTGCAAGCGATGACGGAACAAGGGCTGTCATCTGAGTGGATTGAGCGGCTTACCGCCTCTTTTCACAATACTGCGGACTGGATGCGTAACCGCGGGGTGTGAAGGAGAGGCACTTCAGCGCACCCCTGATCCGCTGAACACAGTTTCAGTTGGTTTTGTCAGGCCCGTGTTTGGACGCTGGCACCGAGGGCCGCAACAACACCAGCAATGCACCCTGTCCACCATCGGACGCCCGCGCTTGGGTAAAGGCCATCACCTCGTTTTTTTGTACCAACCAACTGCGGACTTTGCCTTTGAGCACAGGTTCGCGGCCGGGCGAGCCGTTGCCTTTGCCGTGAATCACGCGCACACAGCGCATGCCTTGGCGAGCAGCCTCACGTAAAAACGCGGCGAGTTGCTCGCGTGCGGCATCACGGCGCAAACCGTGCAGATCCAACTGAGCCTGTATGGCCCAAACGCCCCGGCGCAATTTGCGCGTCACCTCCGGTCCCACACCGCGCCGCCGAAAGGACAAGGCAGCATCGGTGTCCAACAAGGACTCCACGTCGAAGTCATCGGAGAGCGCTTCGACCAGAACAGACGCCTCGTCCAGCGTGCGCTGCCTGGGCTCGGGCGAGGGTTGAGGCCGAGTCTTCGTCGGCAAGTTGGCTTTTTTGGACAAGGGCGTGATGGCCCCCACACTTGTTGCAAACAAATTACGTTCGCGCTCCGCAGCTGCGGCCCGTTCGCGTGCCTCCTGGGCTTGAAGAACGGCCGCCCGCGCCGCGTCGGCCAGCGATTTCTTCAGGCCGGCCAGCTCAGTCAGTGCGGTCCAGGCGTTAGAAGGGCGCGGTTTTTTCATGTCAGATCAAACCGCGTTCGGCCATGGACACCACGTCACCTTGGCCCACCACCAGGTGGTCCAGCACCTGCACATCCACCAAAGCCAGCGCCTGCTTGAGACGCTGAGTCAGAGCCTCGTCCGCTTTGGATGGCTCAGCCACGCCGGACGGGTGGTTGTGCACCAGCACCACGCCATGGGCGTGCATTTGTAAGGCGCGTTTGACGACTTCACGCGGGTAGACCGCGGTATGGGTGAGGGTGCCCTGGAAGAGTTCATCCCAACTCAGCAGCTGCTGCTGCGCATCCAGGCACATCAGAACGAACACCTCGTGACCAAGGCCCCCCAATTGCATGCGGGCAAAGTCCTTGGCTTTTTGCGGCGACTCCAACACAGGCCGCTTGGACAACTCCTGCGCCATCGCGCGACGGGCGATCTCTAAAACAGCCGTCACTTCGGCGCGTTTGGCGGGCCCCAGACCCTTGATGCGTTTCAGGTCGTCGGGCTGCGCCCGCAGCAAGCCGTGGATGCCGCCAAAGCTGTTCAGCAGCTGCTGGGCCAGGGCCAAAACCGACATCCCTTTGAAGCCGGTTCGCAGCAACAAAGCGATGAGTTCGGCGTCAGAAACTGCAGCAGGGCCCAGGGCCAGCAGGCGTTCCCTTGGGCGAGATTCAGGCGGCAGGTCTTTGAGCACCATGGGAATGACAATGTTTGATTGGGCGGGCCCGTAAAATTGGCCTCAGTCTATCCAACCCGCCGTCCCGCTGTCTGCGTGGACGCGTTTGAACAGGAATTCCATTGAACACCATCCAAGCCGGGTCATTTTTAACTCTGCACTACCGACTGGCCGGTCCCGACGGCACCGACATTGTCAACACCTTCAACGAGCAACCTGCCACCTTGTCGCTGGGAACGGGCGAATTGGCGCCGGCCATGGAGCAGCGCCTGATTGGTTTGAATGAGGGTGTGCGCACCTCGTTTGATCTGCCTGCAGGGGAGGCCTTTGGCCCGCGTAATCCGGAGATGTTGCAGCGGGTCAAACGCAGCCTGCTCAACGAACTGGGCGACCCTGACGAGGTGTATACGCCCGGTGACGTGGTGCAGTTCCCCACCCCTGACGGCCAAGGCGTTTACGCCGGGCTGGTGCGGGAAGTCGGGCCTGATTGGTTGCTGTTCGATTTCAACCACCCGCTGGCAGGCCAGCCTGTCACCTTTGAAGTGCATGTGATTGGAGTGCTGTGATGAACACGACCCCTACCGCCGTCAGCGGCGAGGTCATGGACGTGCTGCTGGCCGAGCCGCGTGGTTTTTGCGCCGGCGTGGACCGTGCCATCGAAATCGTCGAACGCGCGATCCGAAAGTTTGGCGCCCCGATTTATGTGCGCCATGAAATCGTGCACAACACCTATGTGGTCAACGACCTCAAAGCCAAAGGCGCGATCTTCATTGAAGACCTGGCCGATGTGCCGCCCGGGGCCACCTTGGTGTTCAGCGCCCATGGCGTCTCGCAAGCGGTGCGGCAAGAGGCCGAAGTGCGCGGCTTCAATGTTTTTGACGCCACCTGCCCGTTGGTCACCAAGGTGCATGTGGAAGTGGCCAAGATGCACAAAGAGGGGTACGACTTTGTGATGATTGGCCACAAAGGTCACCCGGAGGTGGAAGGCACCATGGGCCAGCTGAACGAAGGCATCTACCTGGTGGAAGACGTGGCCGATGTGGAAAAGCTGCACGTTGCGCAAGAAGAAAAACTCGCTGTCGTCACGCAAACCACCTTGTCTGTGGACGATGCAGCAGAAATTTTGCAGGCCGTGAAGCGGCGCTTTCCCAAAGTGCGCGAGCCCAAACAACAAGACATCTGTTACGCCACCCAGAACCGCCAAGACGCGGTGAAGGTGATGGCGCCCGCGGTAGACGTGGTCATCGTCGTGGGCAGCCCCGCCAGCTCCAACAGCAACCGTTTGCGCGAACTCGCGGAACGTTTAGGCACACCGGCCTACATGGTGGATGCCGCGTCTGACATCCAAGCCCAGTGGCTGCACGACAAGCGGCGCGTGGGGCTCACCGCCGGCGCTTCTGCGCCCGACATCCTGGTTCAGGAGGTCATTCAACGCCTCAAAACCCTGGGCGCGGTCTCGGTGCGCAACCTGCCTGGGGTACAGGAAACCATTGCCTTTCCGTTGCCACTGGGGCTGGGTGACAAATCCATGGCCGAATTGCCTCCTTTGCGCTGAGCGCGTACTCCATTTTTCGAATCTTTGAGAGAGCCCTTTCATGCTTGACATCACCCACCTGCGCAAAGACCTGCCCGACGTGCTCGCCCGCCTGGAGCGCCGCAAGTCGCCCCAGCCCTACCTGGACGTTGAACGTTTCCAGTCGCTTGAAAACGAGCGCAAGGCGATTCAAACCCGCACCGAAGAACTGCAAGCGCAGCGCAACAGCCTTTCTAAACAAATTGGCATGCTCAAAAGCAAAGGCCAAGACACCACGGCCGTGATGGCCGAGGTGGCCGGTGTGGGAGAGACGCTGACGTTATCCGCCCAGCGTTTGGACGTGATCCAGGCCGAGCTCAATGCGATCTTGATGGCCTTGCCCAACCTGCCGCACGACAGCGTGCCCGTGGGCAGCGACGAATCCGGCAACGTCGAAGTGCGCCGCTGGGGAACGCCCAAAACCTTCGACTTCACCGTTAAAGACCATGTTGATTTGGGCGCCCCCTTGGGGCTGGACTTTGACACCGGTGCCAAGTTGTCCGGCTCCCGTTTCTCCTTCCTGCGCGGCCCGGTGGCGCGTTTGCACCGCGCATTGGCCCAGTTCATGTTAGACCTGCAAACCTCCCAGCATGGTTACACCGAGTGCTACACGCCCTACATCGTCAACCGCGAGGTGCTGGAAGGCACGGGCCAGTTGCCCAAATTCAAAGAAGACATGTTCTGGGTCAGCCGCGGCGGTGATGAATCCCAAGAGCAGCAGTACCTCATCTCCACCTCAGAAATTTCACTGACCAACAGCGTGCGCGAGCAGGTGTTGGCGATGGATCAACTGCCCATCAAACTCACCGCCCACAGCCCGTGTTTTCGTTCCGAGGCCGGCAGTGCAGGGCGCGACACGCGCGGCATGATCCGCCAGCACCAGTTTGACAAAGTCGAGATGGTGCAAATCGTCCACCCCGACCACTCTTACGCGGCGCTGGACGAGATGGTGGGCCACGCCGAAGCCGTTTTGCAAAAACTCGGCTTGCCTTACCGCGTGCTGTCTTTGTGCACCGGCGACATGGGGTTTGGTGCCAGCAAAACCTTCGATCTGGAGGTGTGGTTGCCCGCGCAAAACACCTACCGCGAGATCAGCAGTTGCTCCAACTGCGAGGCCTTCCAAGCGCGTCGCATGCAAACCCGCTTCAAGAACGCCCAAGGCCGCAACGACCTGGTGCACACTCTGAACGGTTCTGGTCTGGCCGTCGGCCGGGCCCTGGTTGCGGTGCTGGAGAACTACCAAAACGCCGATGGCTCCATCACCGTCCCCGAGGCTCTGCGCTCCTACATGGGCGGTGTGGACTGCCTCAAGGTCGGGTGACCCCGCGGCTTGACGTAGAATCACGCGCTTCGGCGGCGACCCTGCCGAACACTGCTTGCAGTGAACGCACAACCTGGAGAGGTGGCAGAGTGGTCGAATGTACCTGACTCGAAATCAGGCGTACGGTATCCCCGTACCGAGGGTTCGAATCCCTCCCTCTCCGCCAGAAGATAAGCAAAACGGGCCCTGAGGGCCCGTTTTTCATGGCAGTCGATACCCAACAGGCTCCTTGTCGCTCAATGTGATTGGGATGAAGAGGGGTGAAGTTTTTCGGCGTCCATGGTTGAATCAAGTCGTTGACATCTCACAGCTGGCACGCTGCAGTCAACCGATCTGCTCCAGGGAGCTCTCTTTCATCCTCACCCAGGCATGCTGTTTGCGCTGAATGTTATTGCGCAATCCGAGAAGGCCCTTGTGCACACCCATCAATCATTGGAGAAACCCATGACCGCTAAAAACACCATCTGCCTTTGGTATGACGGCACCGCGCTTGATGCCGCGTCCTTCTACGCCGACACCTTTCCCGACAGCGCGGTGAACGCCGTCCACCACGCGCCAGCGGATTACCCGTCAGGTAAGCAAGGCGATGTCTTGACGGTGGAGTTCACATTGCTCGGCATTCCCTGTCTCGGGCTCAATGGTGGGCCGACCTTCACGCACAGCGAGGCGTTCTCTTTTCAGGTGGCAACGGACGACCAGGCGGAAACGGACCGGCTGTGGAATGCCATCGTTGACAACGGCGGGCAGGAAAGCGCCTGTGGGTGGTGCAAGGACCGATGGGGTCTGTCTTGGCAGATCACACCGCGTGCGTTGACGCAGGCGATCACGGACTCTGATCCAGCGGCCGCACGGCGCGCCTTTGAGGCCATGATGCAAATGGGCAAGATCGACGTCGCGGCGATTCAAGCCGCTCGGCGCGGCTGACGGCGTTACGGACCAACCCCATGGTCGGCGCATTTGCGTTCGCGGCAATCACAGCCTACGGCCCTCCGTGAGCGCAAGACAGGACACGGCGGGCGCCTCGATTCGTGCAAGCACTGAGACGCTCGAATGCGCTCCTCAGCGGTCTTGTTTGACCAATACCTTGCTCAGTTGTGAAGGATCGGTGACCCAATGACCCACGTCCTACCGATCAGTCGGGCGTACTTTGATCCGCAACTTTGCGCGGACTGCGGCGGCGAGGTGTGGCGGCTTTGCGTGTCCCACGGCCCGCGCTTTTCCGATCGGTGACGGCAGGCTCGGACGCGGGTTCGCTCGCGGTGGATTCCCCGCTGATCTGGTCGTTAACTGGCGGCGTCAGCAAGGACTCGAGCTCGGTGTGGACCTGCGCCAGCGGGAACTCCGTTTGGGAGGCCTGCTGCTCCCGACTTCTCGCGCCGGTCGTGCGACCGCCGCGTGGTCGGCCTTGGGACGATGTCCCACGCGACGCCGTTGACTGGCGACGGGCTGTGGTGTTTTCAGCGTCCAATGTTTCGCCGTTCGGCGGCATCGGCTGGGCGACGGACGGAGCAGGGGAGGCAACGACGGATGCCGGGACGGCAGCGTGCTCATGCGTGCGGGCCTCGCCACTGCGTGATCCCGCCAGAGCGGCGCGTTGAACGTAGGCATTGGCTTTTTCGTCGCGCACGATGTCGAGCAAACCTTTGGCCTGCGCGTCTTCCAGCAAGGCACCGAAGCTGCGGAAACCGAAATAGGTTTCGTTGAAGTCCGGTCTGCGGCGTTTGATCGCGTCTTTCAGGACTGAGGTGCGGATCTTGCCGCCGTCGCCACGCTCCAAGCCAAGGGCTTCCAGTGTTTCCACCGCCAGTTCAATGGCCTTGGCGCGGCGGGTCTCGGGGTCTTCTTTGCGTCTGGCATCGCCTTCGGCAGCGCGGCGTGTGGTGGTTGGGTCTTGGGCAGCGCGCCGGGCTGCGGCGCGCTGCCCTTCGCGCACGAGGTCGTCGTAAAAGATGAACTCGTCGCAATTGGCGATCAGCAGGTCGGAGGTGGACTGTTTCACACCCACGCCAATGACTTGCTTGTTGTTCTCTCGCAGTTTGGACACCAGTGGCGAAAAATCAGAGTCGCCGCTGATGATGACGAAGGTGTCGACGTGGGACTTGGTGTAACAAAGGTCCAGCGCGTCGACCACGAGGCGGATGTCGGCCGAGTTTTTGCCCGACTGGCGCACATGCGGAATTTCAATCAACTCGAAATTCGCCTCGTGCATGGTGCCTTTGAACTGTTTGTAGCGGTCCCAGTCGCAATACGCTTTTTTGACCACGATGCTGCCCTTGAGCAGCAAGCGTTCAAGCACGCGTTTGATGTCGAATTTGTCGTGCTGCGTCTCGCGCACGCCGAGCGCGACGTTTTCAAAGTCGCAGAACAGCGCCATGCTGGTGTTTTCGGGGGATGATGCCATGGATCAAGTTGGTTGGTGAGATCAAGGCGGCGATGATGCACTGAGTTGAGAGTGGGCCTCTTTTTGTGTGTGCCGTCCTTGCGCTTCTGTTGATTGATAGAGCATCCAAACACTGCCCGACAGAGGTTTATTTGGCAGCGCTTGACACGCAGTACGATGCTCCCCGTTTTTCGGTAGCGGCCATGCTGATGCACGGACTGTTTTGCACCGTTCCTGGAAAAAAGTTGAGGTTCAGTCTTGCAAGACCCTGAAAAAGTGGCATATAATTTCGGTCTTGGCTGAGTGGCACCAGTCAGATGTAAAAGTAGCCAATGCGGGAATAGCTCAGTTGGTAGAGCGCAACCTTGCCAAGGTTGAGGTCGCGAGTTCGAGCCTCGTTTCCCGCTCCATACAAAAAGAAAAAAGGGGAGCTTCGGCTTCCCTTTTTTCTAGGGCAAAACGAGGGGTTGTGCAGTTTGGCAACCCATCCTTTTGTTCCATCGAATACGGCGCGGTAGCAAAGCGGTTATGCACCGGATTGCAAATCCGTGTAGGTCGGTTCGACTCCGGCCCGCGCCTCCATCTCAGGGCCAAGTCCACCCTCAACCATGGCCAGCCTTCAGATCACCACTGCGATTCTTGGTTTTGGATTGGCCGCCGCCATTTTGCTTCTGCTCAGGCGTGATCACCTCTACCTTGCACATGGTTTTTTCTGGTTCCTTGTGGCCGGGTTGGCCATGCTTCTGGGACTGTGGCCGGGCCTGATTGATCGCGTTGCGGCCTCGGTAGGCATCAGCTATCCACCGGCTTTGCTGTTTCTTGTGGCAGCGATGGTGCTCATCGTGAAAGCCCTCCACACGGACATCGTCAACACCCGGATCGAGAGGCAGGTCAGGCGGCTGAATCAGCGGCTTGCGATGTACGAAATTGACAAATCACCTCGTGATCGCTCGGCACCAATGTGAATTGGTCTGGGCATTGCCAGACTTTATTTGAGCCGCGAATCGTTCTTTTTTGGGCCCATACCTCAAGCAGTCCCCTTGCCCTTGTATTGGTAACATAGCGGTCTGCTTTGGCAGAGTTAGAACGATGTTGTGGACCGGGTCAATCATGGGATGGCGCTGGCCGTTGTTCCGCTAGCACGGCTGTTTCCATTTTCGTTGGTTCGGTTGTGTGCACCCCTCATAGAGGTATTCAAGTGAACGGTGTGCGTAACCACGCTGAGTGGGAGTTACCGGTTCAATCAGCGGGTGGGTTGTTTGGCTGATTGAAGGTCTGAAGTTTTCTTGGTGAGTCGGCGTGGTGCGATGGAAAAATGAGCCTGCAGCGTCCCGGGCTCCCCGCGTGGTCGTTTCCTTGGAGTAGGTGTGAAAATTCTTGTGACTGGGGCTGATGGATTCATCGGCTCGCATCTGGTGGAAACATTGCTGGCCCAGGGCCACGATGTGCGGGCTTTTGTCCTCTACAACTCTTTCAATTCTTGGGGTTGGTTGGATCGCGCGCCGGCGTCGGTGAGAAAGCAATTGGATGTTTTTGCGGGTGACATTCGCGATCCCAATGGAGTTCGTGTGGCGATGACGGGGTGCGATGTGGTTTTGCATCTGGCGGCCCTCATTGCCATCCCATATTCCTATCATTCACCTGACACCTACGTTGACACCAATATCAAAGGCACGTTAAACGTGCTCCAGGCGGCTCGCGATCTGGGCGTGCGCCGCGTTGTTCACACTTCAACAAGCGAGGTCTATGGCACTGCGCGTTTTGTTCCAATCACCGAAGAGCATCCACTGCAGGGTCAGTCGCCTTACTCCGCCTCGAAAATTGCAGCCGATCAGTTGGCTTTTTCTTACTACGCCTCATTTGGATTGCCTGTTGTCATTGCCAGGCCCTTCAACACTTATGGTCCGAGGCAGTCGGCCCGGGCGGTGATACCGACCATCATCACCCAGATCGCCAACGGGGCGCGTGAAATTCGCTTGGGCGCGATCTCGCCTACACGGGATTTCAACTACGTCAAAGACACGGTCGCAGGATTTATCTCCGCAATGCAAGGCCAGGCCGGTTTGGGCGAGGTGGTGAACTTCGGGAGCAATTTTGAGATTTCGATCGGTGATACCGCCCGTCTCATCGCCGACGTGATGGGAAAGCAAATCGAAATTATCACCGATGAAGCGCGCTTGCGGCCTGAAAAGTCTGAAGTTGAACGCCTGTGGGCAGACAACAAAAAGGCGGCGTCACTGTTCGGCTGGAGCCCTTCTTATGCAGGGCGTGATGGATTCAAAAGAGGCATCGCCGAGACTGTCGAGTGGTTTCTGGACTCGGCCAATCTGGGGGCCTACAAAGCGGATCGCTACAACATTTGACCCATGCAAAACTTCTACCGTCAGGCCTGTGATGAACTGATCTGCGCATTGCACGAGGTTTTAGGCAATCCGCTGTCGCCAATGTCTCTGCATGAACCCGAGTTCGCAGGCAACGAGTGGACCTATGTGAAAGAGTGCATCGACACGGGTTGGGTTTCCTCGGTCGGCAAGTTTGTGGACGGTTTTGAACGGCAGCTGGTACAAGCCACTGGCGCTCGGCATGCTGTGGCAGTGGCAAACGGAACGGCTGCGCTTCACATGGCGCTGCTGCTGGCGGGCGTCGACCGTGGGGATGAGGTGCTGGTGCCTGCCATGTCGTTTGTCGGCACCGCCAACTCGGTGGCGCACGCAGGCGCGGTGCCCCATTTTGTCGACAGTGAAAGCGGCACGCTTGGCATGGATCCTCGGGCCTTGCGGGCCCACCTCGACCAAGTTGCGCAGAAAACTACAGGTGGTTTGCTCAACCGACTGACCGGCCGGCGCATCGCAGCCATTGTTCCGATGCATGCATTTGGCCACCCCGTAGACCTGGAAGGTTTACTCGAGGTGGCAGCCAACTTCGGTCTACCCGTGGTGGAAGATGCCGCTGAATCTCTTGGCTCGACCTACAAAGGACAACACACGGGGACTTTCGGTTTACTGGGAATCTTGAGTTTCAATGGCAATAAAGTCATCACCACGGGCGGTGGCGGCGCTATCCTGACGAATGATGAGGCGCTCGCCCGCCGCGCCAAGCACCTCACGACCACCGCCAAGAGGCCCCATCGTTGGGCTTTTGTTCATGATGAGGTTGCTTACAACTACCGCATGCCCAACATCAATGCGGCCTTGGGCTGTGCTCAGCTTGAACGTCTGCCGGATTTTTTGTCCAGGAAACGTCATTTGGCGCAGCGCTACCGCAAGGTGTTTTCAGAGTCGAACATCTTCGATTTTGTGGACCAACCTGGCGGCTGTGAAAGCAATTTCTGGCTCGTGGCCATACGCCTGCGTCAGCCCAACGCTGAACTGCGGGACCTGCTGCTGGCAGCTGTGAATGACGCTGGCTACCAATGCCGTCCTGTGTGGACGCTGTTGAACAAGCTACCGATGTACCTTGACTGCCCCCGCGCAGCGTTGCCGGTGGCCCAAGCCATTGAAGACAGCCTCATCAACCTGCCCAGCAGCCCCAAACTGGCTCAAAGCCCTCAATGATGCCGCGCAAGATTTGCGTCGTCACTGGCTCGCGGGCTGACTACGGACTGCTACGCAGCTTGCTCGTTGCCATCGCGGCCGACAGCGATCTTCAACTGCAGGTGGTTGCCACGGGTATGCATTTGTCGGCCGAGTTTGGCATGACCATCCAGCACATTGAGGCCGATGGTTTCTCGATCGATGCGCGGGTTGATATGTTGTTGTCCGCAGACAGCCCTGTGGCAACGGCCAAGTCGATCGGCTTGGGAGTCATTGGTTTTTCAGATGCCTTGACCAGGCTGTTACCTGACATACTGGTCTTGCTGGGTGATCGATTCGAAATCCTTGCTGCCGCTCAGGCTGCGCTGGTCATGCGGATTCCCATGGCGCACATTCACGGGGGCGAGACATCGGAGGGCGCCTTCGACGAAGGCATTAGACACGCGTTGACCAAAATGTCGATGTGGCATTTTGTGGCTGCTGAACCCTATCGCCAGCGCGTGGTTCAAATGGGCGAGTCCCCGGACCGTGTGTTCAATGTAGGAGCCCCCGGTTTAGATGCACTTGATGAGATGCATTGGCTGGACCGTGAGGCGTTGCAGGCTGCACTGCAAGTGCCGTTGGCCGCGCCGCTGTTCCTGATCACTTACCACCCCGTGACGCTTGCCAATGACGACCCTGCGTTGCCCATGGCTGAACTCCTGGCAGCGCTGGAGCGTTTTCCTGAATCGACCATGGTGTTCACTTACCCCAACGCAGATACCGGTGGTCGCAAGCTCATCGAGATGATTGACCGCTTTGTGGCTCAAGCGCCTGCTCGTCGCCATGCATTCGTTTCGCTCGGGCAGCAGCGGTATTTGAGTCTGATGAAGTTAGCAGACGTCGTGCTGGGGAATTCCTCCAGTGGCCTAACGGAAGCTCCGGCACTTCAACGTGCCACAGTCAACATTGGGGACAGGCAAAAGGGACGACTCAAGGCGACTTCGGTGATTGACGCGACCGAGCAGCGAGATGCGATTGAACGAGCCATCCAACAATCGCAGTCCAACGACTTTTCCGAAGCGCTGAAGCAAACCGTGTCCTTGTACGGTCAGGGCAGGGTGGGCTGGCAAATCAAGGAACAACTCAAAATATTGCCACTGGCAGTACAGAAGTCTTTTTTTGACATCGCACACGGAAACTGACATGCGGACTTGCATCATCGCCGAGGCGGGCGTCAACCATAACGGCTCGCTAGACATTGCACATCAACTGGTCGACGCTGCCATAAACGCCGGCGCGGACGTGGTCAAGTTTCAGACTTTTCGTGCCGAAAAACTGGTCACACAGCATGCCCAAAAAGCCGCCTACCAGGAGCGACTGACAGACGGAGGTCAGTCCCAATTTGACATGCTCAAGGCGCTGGAGCTGTCGGAACCTGCGCACAGGGAGTTGTTGCAACACTGTGCCGAGCGCGGTGTCGAGTTCATGTCTTCGCCCTTTGATGCACAGAGCATGGACTTTCTTGTGTCGCTCGGTGTCCGGCGGATCAAGTTTGGATCCGGCGAATTGACGAATGCACCTCTGTTGCTCGCTGCGGCACGGACCGGCTTGCCGCTGATTTTGTCGACGGGCATGTCCACTTTGGCGGATGTCGAGGCCGCTTTGGGCGTGCTGGCGTTTGGTTATGCCGAGCCAAGCGCCACCCCTCGCTCCAAGGTGCAATTTGCTCAAGCCTGGGCTGATGCGGAGTCCCGAGCAAAGGTGCTTAAACATGTCGCCCTGTTGCATTGCACCACCGAATATCCCGCGCCACGCGAACAGGTGAATTTGCGGGCCATGACCACATTGAGGCACGCATTTGGCGTTGCCTGCGGTTATTCGGACCATACCGAAGGTAACGCGGTTTCACTCGCCGCGGTTGCGCTGGGTGCATGTTTCATCGAAAAACACTTCACACTCAGCCGGGACATGGCCGGTCCCGATCACCAGGCGTCGGCGGAGCCAGCGCAACTCAAAGCCCTTGTCCAAGGCATCAGAGAAATAGAAACCGCATTGGGCGACGGCGTCAAGGCACCCATGCCTGTGGAAATTCCGAACATGGCTGTTGCGCGTAAAAGCCTGGTCGCCTCTCGATCCATTGCCCAAGGCGCGGTCATTACAGCGCAAGACCTTGCTGTCAAAAGACCTGGTACAGGCCGTAGTCCTATTGAACTGTGGGATGTGGTGGGAAGTGTCTCCCCACGCGCCTACGCCGCAGACGATCTGATTCGATGAACCGCGAAGGCATGGCGGCACTCCTCTTCGTTGTCAGTTCATCGACCAGCTACCGACTCCAGCGCCTGCTTGTCCAGCACTGTGTGGACAAAAAGCACGACGTGGCGCTGGTCTACGACGGACCAGAGGACGACCTTTATCAAACGGTTCAAGCCGACGCTCGGCACTGGAAAGCGCCCGTAGCCGCTCTTGACACCTTAACCGTCCCAGAGACGCGTCCGCAGTTGAATTTTTGGGCGATGCACAGCCCCTTTCGAACCTGGTTGTTTTCTCTGATTGCTCCCTGGGACCGATTCATCCACCGGCGCATCCTCGGTGCTCGTTTGGCTGCCGCACAGCAACTGTTGACACAGTGGAAACCGAAAGCCGTTTTAGTGTCCGAGGATGGCATCTCTGGCCCTGCATCCATCATTACTGCAGCCAAATGCTTCAACATACCAGTCTTTGATCTTCCATACGGCTACGGAACCCAACACGACCTGGATAACTCGCTGGATGAAAAAGCGCTCAAAGAGGAGCTGATACGTCCTCAGGGCTGGGTGGGCAAGATGGTGCGCATCTTCGCTCCAATGTGGGTGAAAAAAGGGCGCCATTGTGGTGTTCTCATGTTTCCTGAAGACTACATCGCGTCCAGAGAGGCGTTGGGAATGACGTTGCGCAATGCCTGGATCGTTCACGGAGGACTTGCAGACAGATTGCTCGTTGAGAGCGAACAAATGATGGCGCTCTATCGTTCGGAGGGAATTCCTGAGGAAAAACTCCTCCTCACGGGAACGCCTTACTGCGACGTGATGGCTAAAGCTTTGCACGGTGACGACCAGGCGCGGGCGGCGTTTCGGAAACCACAATTGATTCAACCGGGCGAAATGCGCCTGCTGGTGTCTTGGCCCACGAGTTACCACGCGTCGCGGGCGGAACACTGCGAATTCGCGACCTACGAAGAGATGACCAAAGCAGTTCTGGGTTGGCTCCATGCCTTGCCAGGTTGCCGCTTATTGGTTTCGTTGCATCCGGCTGTTCCAGGACAACTTCGGGAAATGCTGACAGCCATGGGCTTGAACATTTCATCCGATTACGTCATTGAACTTATCCCGCGGAACGATGTTTACATTAGTTATTTTTCCAGCACTCAGCGCTGGGCCATCGCTTGTGGCAAGCCCGTGGTTAACTATGACGCCTATGGCGTTGGCTTAGGAGTATATGACGCTGCTCCTGGGTTCTTCGGAACCCGTACATTCGAAGAATTCAAAGCGGCCATGTTGCAATTAATCGATATTGAAAAAGGTTTTAAAAGAGCGGCTTCTGATCAAATAAAAGTCGCAGAAAAATGGGGTAAGGTCGATGGTAAAGCCATGGATATGATATTGACCGCCCTGTCATAAAGACGAATATCGATCTCCATGCTTTTCAATTCTTACCATTTTTTATTCATATTCCTGCCTGTTGTTCTGGCGGGATTTCACCTGATCCATTCTTACTCCAGGAGATGGGCGCTTGCATGGATAACAGCGAGCTCTCTGGTTTTTTATGGTTATTGGGATTATCGATATCTTTCACTCATAATATCTTCTATTTGTATTAACTGTGGTTTAGGTTACCTTATCGCTGGGCCGCGTGGTCGTTTTTGGTTGTTTTTCGGCATCACAATAAATCTTGCAGTTCTCGCTTGGTTTAAGTATTCCTTGTTCGTCTTTCTCACGTTGACGCAAGGAGCTGTGGCAACGCCTGAATTTTTGAAGGGTATTGTTTTGCCCTTGGGAATTTCCTTTTTCACTTTCCAGCAAATTGCTTACTTGGTGAATGTGCGGCGCGGTCAGGAGCAACCTGCTCGACTGGAAACCCACGCCTTCATCGTTTTATTCTTCCCGCACCTGATTGCTGGCCCGATTGTGCTTTATGAAAACATTGTTACCCAGGTTAAACGTACCCACCATAGGACTGGTTACTTTTCCGCGTGTTTTCGTGTGGGAGTACTGTTATTCTCAATTGGACTTTTTAAAAAGGTAGTGATTGCTGACTCGTTGGCTCCATTTGTTAAAAAAATATTTGACTTTGCAGCAGACACTAGTTACGACTTTCTATTTCCGGATGCAGTGATCGGTGCCGCTGCTTATTCATTGCAACTGTATTTTGATTTCTCTGGCTATTCAGATATGGCGATCGGTTTGGCGTTGATGTTTGGGTTGAAACTTCCAATGAACTTCAATTCCCCTTACAAGGCGACCAGCATCATTGACTTTTGGCGTCGCTGGCACATGACGCTGTCGTCGTTCTTCAGAAATTATGTCTACATCCCACTGGGGGGCAGTCGCAAAGGCGTCCCGGCTCAGGTTGTCTTTGTCTTGGTCGTCTTTTTTCTGACCGGCTTGTGGCACGGTGCATCATGGACGTTTGTGGTGTGGGGCCTGCTGCATGGGGTGCTGGTGGTCATCAACCACCTATGGGCCCTTACACCCTGGCGCCATTTTCTGCTGGCAAATGAATCGCCAGCAGTTCGTCGTGCCTATCGTTTCGTTTGTTGGATGCTCACCATGACGGCAGTGGCTTCGTTGTGGGTTTTGTTCCGGGCTGATTCGTGGGCGACGGTGGTGAAATTCGGACAAGCCATCGTTGAATTTAGGTTTCGTGGTCCCCACCCGATACCTGACATGAATATTTATTACGTGCTGCCGCCAACTATTCTGCTTCTTTTTCTCTGCTGCTGGTGTTTACCAAACTCTCTTGAAATCGTCCGATGGCTTCGTAAACTATCGCAGTCCGCGAAAAAGTCGAATCCAGATTCTGGAGAACTGGTCACGTTTTTCAGAAAAATGGCTTTTCCTGCGGTGGCAGCGTTTTGCTTGTATTTCGCAGTGAGCAGTATTGGTCACGCTCGTAGCGAATTCCTGTATTTTAATTTCTAACATCTAAATGACAACACTCAGGTTTCTTTTGACGCTTGTTGTTTTAATGTTGTCCTTCCATATTGCTTGGTCAGCTGTGGTGGTGACAGCGCTACGAAGCTTCTATGAACATCGAATTGTTAATGTTAGAAAGATGCCAAATGTTGATAGAAAATGGGAAAGCTTCAGTTCTTCATTCATTGGAGAAGCTATTCAGGATGCTGTAGAACAACAGAAACCCTTGCTTATGTTTGCTGGTTCATCAGTGACATATGGCTATCCATGGCAGGAAGACGTTATCTACACGAAGTTGGTGAAAAATAATTTTTCAGACTGGAAAGTTTCCAATCTCAGTATCATTGGAGTAGGTATGAAAGCATTAACCGATTTTGCAACCTGCGCTCTCAGTTTGGAAAGTCGTCCAGATGTTTTCATCGTAGAAATTCCATTGGTTAACTCCACTGCATCCATCATGCCGGGGCCGATGAGAACCCCTCGTCAATGTTTAAGTTACAATCATCGCTTGCCAGATTACTGGCCTTTGGTCATTTCAAAACCTTATGGCGCAGGTTGGGTATCAATATTGTGGGACGAAGAGGCATATGAAAAGCCAGACTCTGATTTAATAATCACCCCTTTGCCTCCAAATTATTTTGCTGACAGGGACCATTTTGCAAAGATTCAGGAGAACTACGTACTTGAACTCAGGAGGTTCATCTCGGCAGCTTCAAAGATGGGCGATAAGGTATTTGTTTATGTATCACCTATCCTCACGGCGGCAATACCCAAGGCTGGGGGAGATCGAGCTGCGGTCGAATATCAAATTGAATTAACGAATAAAATTTGTTTGGAGTATAAGGATGTAACGTGCCTTGATAGCTCCATTTTTAGCGAAAGAGCAGACCTGTTTTATAATTTGACACATTTGAATCACCGTGGGCATCGGGCCTTTGCCGAATGGATTAAGCCCCACATCGTTTCTCAAACCGGCTCAATGGCTCCCTTGCGTCGTCAACTTCTCACCCACTGAAACATGTCTAAACGTTTTTTGCTCATCGGCACCGGCCGCATGGGTATGTCTCATTTGCGAGCCGCTCGCAACCTTGGTTTGGACCTCGTCGGCTTGTGCGACTTGCGCCCTGAGAATCTACAGAAAGCGGCTGCAGAAGCTGGGGTCGGTCCTTCTGCCTGCTTCAACAGTCCAGAAGCCTTGTTCGTCTCACACCCCGGTGTCGATCTGGTTTTGATTGCCACTACTGCAGATTCGCATCGGGCGCTTGTTGAACTCGCCGCTGCCTCAGGCGCCAAGGCCATTCTGTGCGAGAAGCCACTTGCCACGTCAGTGGCTGACTGTTCGGCCATGATTGAGGCCTGCCGTAAAAGTGGGAGCCTGCTGGCGGTTAACCACCAAATGCGTTTCATGGACCAGTACGCACTGGTCCGAAAAGAACTCGACAGCGGACGATTCGGTGAGCTGGGCAGTATGAATGTGGTGGCAGGCTGTTTTGGCATGGCCATGAATGGATCACATTACTGCGAGGCCTTCCGTTGGTTGACGGGTAGCGACATCGTCAGCGCAACGGCTTGGTTTTCACCGGGCACACTTGCCAACCCCCGTGGACCTCAATTTTCAGACCATGCCGGTGAAGTCAGATTCGAGTCCGCTGACGGCCGGCGTTTGATGATGAGCATTGGCGCCGACCAAGGGCATGGCATGACCGTGACCTATGCTGCACAGTGGGGGCACTTGTTTGTCGATGAATTGGAGGGCACCTATTGGGCCACCGCGCGCAAGCCTGAACACCAAACCTTGCCAGTGACACGGTACGGCATGCCTTGGGACCGTTGGGAAACCCGCTTTGCCCAAGCGGACAATGTCGGTCCGACACAAGCCGTGATCTCCGCATTGTTGCGAGGCGGTGGTTTCCCTGACGGCCATGCGGGTCGTTCAGCTGTGGCCGCGATGGCAGCTGCAGCGCGCTCGGTAGAGTTGGGCAATCGCCCCGTTCGCCTGGATGAGCTCGGTGCTTTCGAGGCCACCCGTTTTCCTTGGGCGTGAAACGAAAAATCGAATGTCAAACCGAGCCGCTATTGAAAAAATTACCTTGCCGCCAAATGCGCCTATTCGCGACGCAGCAAGGGTAATCCAGTCCCAAGAAATCAAATTCGTTCTGGTATGCGACGCTGATGGAAAACTACTCGGTACCGTCACAGACGGTGACATCCGGCGGTCCATTTTGGCGGACCTGGTGCCGAGTTCTCCAATTGAGCGCATCATGAATCCGCATCCGCGCGTGACTCGTCAACACGAGAACCGGGTGCAAATTCGGGAACAGATGCGAACCGCGGTGATCCGCCACTTGCCCGAAGTGGACGACGCCTATCGCGTCGTGGATATTTTTTTCCTCGATGAACCGGACACGGTATCGCCGCTGGACAACCCCGTGGTATTGATGGCGGGCGGACGTGGTGAAAGACTGAGGCCATTCACCGAGAGCATTCCCAAACCACTGCTCAAGGTGGGTGGTAAGCCAGTGATGGAGCGAGCCATGGAGGCCCTCATCGGGCAAGGGTTTCGCAAATTCCATATTTCAGTGAACTACCTCGGCCACATGATCGAAGAACATTTTGGTGATGGCAGCCGATGGGGGGTGAGTATTGATTACCTGCGCGAGTCGCAGCCCTTGGGTACCGCTGGCGCGTTGTCAGGGCTCAAGCGCCCCGACCATCCTTTTGTGGTCATGAACGGTGACCTGTTGACCGGCACTAACCTGCGCGCCATGGTCGAGTTGTGTGAGGGCGGTGCCAAGGCCGTGATGGGAGCGCGTGAGTATGCCTACACGGTGCCCTATGGCTGCTTGCAAGTGGACAATGGCCGTATCCGGTCCATTGAAGAAAAGCCTACCCTCTACCACTTCATCAGCGCTGGCATCTATGTGCTCACGCCGGAAGTACTCGATCTCGTAGAACCCCATACCCGACTGGACATGCCCGATTTGTTCCGTAAGTTGATCGATGCGCAACACGATGTGCGCTACCACCACATCACGGAAGAGTGGATTGACATCGGCAGCAAGGAAGATTTGGCTTGGGCGCGAGGACTGCACCCTGCGGATGGCAGCGATGATTGACGGACAGCGTGTGGTTGCACTGACGCCTGCTCGCGGTGGCAGCAAGGCGGTGCCTTACAAGAATCTGCATCCGCTTGGAGGAAAGCCTCTGCTGGCCTGGCCGATTGAGTGCGCATTGAAGACCCCTGAAATCGACCGCATCATTGTTTCCACCGATGATGATCGCATCGCCGATGCTGCAACGGAATTGGGCGCGGAGGTGTACCGGCGTCCTGACCACCTCGCCACCGACACGGCGCTGGTGGCCGACACCATCAGGCAACTCTGGGCGCAACTTCGAAGCGAAGGCGAACTGGCCGAAATTTTGGTGCTGCTCGAGGCAACTTCGCCGTTTCGCACGCCGGCGCTGGTCTCACGCTGCCTAAGGCGATTGGTCGACGAGGCGCTGGACTCCGTGGCAACCTTCAACGAGGCCGCTATCAATCCCGAGCGAACCTGGCGTGTTGATGCAGGCGTTCCCGAGCCCTTTATTGCCGGGGCCGTGCCTTGGAAGCCGCGCCAGCAACTCACACCGGCTTTCCAGCTCAATGGTGCCGTTTACGCGTTTTTCCCTGATCGGTGGCCCGCCGATATTCCCAATGTTCTTTTCGGAAAAATGGGGGCTGAAATCGTCCCCAGTGATTCCGTCATAGATATCGATAACCTTCAAGATTTCCACATTGCCAATGCCTTACTCCAATCCTGAATCTGCTCCACGCCTTGCAGAACTCTTTTCTCTCAAAGGACGTACCGCCTTGGTCATCGGAGGTTCCGGTCTGCTGGGCGGGCAAATCAGTTACGCCTTCGCCGAACTGGGTGCCGAACTGGTCATCGCAAGCCGCAACCTGGAGCGAACCGGGCAGTTTGTCGACACGCTGAAACAGCAATTCCCTGGGGTCACAGCGCATGCTCTGAGTGTGGACATCACTCAGCCAGACTCCATCAACGCTTTGATGGCACGCACTGGTGAGCTGACCAACGGCGGGCTGGACGTCCTCGTCAACAGCGGCTGGTCAGGACGAAAAAACACTTTTGAGTCGATTTCAGACGAGGATTGGAACAACGACATCGAGGTGTGTTTAAACGGCGTTTTCCGTTGTGTGAAGGCTGCTACCCCAATGCTTAAAGTAAGGCGCGGCAACATCTTGAGCATTGCCTCCATGTATGGTCATGTGGCACCCGACTACCGCATGTACGACAGCGAAAAATTCTCCAATCCGCCCAGTTATGGCGCAGCCAAAGCCGGCGTGATCCAGCTCACCAAATACCTCGCCAGCTTTTTGTCTGTTCACGGCATTCGCGCCAACTGCATCAGCCCTGGCCCGTTTCCCTTCGAGAGCACGCAGAAAGAAAATCCCGATTTCATCAAACGGCTTGCCGCAAAAAATCCGTTGAATCGAATCGGACAACCGCACGAACTCAAAGGCGCTGCAGCCCTGTTGTGCTCGGACGCGGGTTCTTACATGACGGGCCAGAACGTATGTATTGATGGCGGTTGGGCGGTCTGGTGATTTTCAAACCCCGGTCCATCGCGATCAGGATGCTGTTGAGCGTCGTACTGGTCGCCTTGGTGCTTGGTTTGTCAGCCCTCCTGTGGATCAAACTGGAGCCTGTGGTACGTGGCTGTAAGTCAGTCCCTTCAACTGGAAAATCTGTGAGAGTTATTTTTCACAGTGGGCGTTATTGTTTGTTGTCGGATCTAAATTGGGATAAAAGCGGTGCTCCCATCATTTTATCGAAATCAAATATTGTTTTTGATTTGAATGGTTACACGATACGAGGAAATAACAGGCAACCAGATCAAGTTGGCATTCTCGTCAGTGAGGGTGTAGAGAACGTATCCATTGAAAACGGATCCATAGAATCATTTCAAGTGGGAATTCGTGCCCAAGAGGTTCGTGGTGTTCGTATATCAGGCGTGAAGTTATCTTCTATCAGTTGGATGGGCGTTCAGCTGAACGGAGTCGATGGCCAGGTATTGAACTCCCAACTCATCGACATTGGTGGGAGAGATGACGGGGGCGAGGGAGATGCTTACGCGGTGGGTGTGTTGGCGGGTGGCGAAAGGTTTGTAATTGAAAACAACACATTTGAGAATGTCAAGCGCCAACCTGCACCTAAAGATCAGGTGGGTGAAGGGGTTTCCATTCTCGTTTCTGAGAATTCTTTGAATTTCAAAATAAGAAATAATGTGTTTATTAACTCATCCAAAAAATACGAGAATTACCTTGGGATTTGGATTCGAGGGCGGGGTATGGTATTGGACTCCAATCAATTTGTCTCGGTTCCTCGCCCTATTTCCGGAAAATTTGATCAGGATAATTACCTTCTTAGTAATGATTTTAATTTCGCCGATCAGCCTGCCCCCAGCGAAGGAGGGGAGATGAACCATGCCGCTGTTGCATTGAATCTCCGCAATTCATCGCTCATGGTGCTGAAAAATAACAGCTTTACAGGTTATTCCTGTCCTATACAGCTGTTCAGTGAAGATGCACGTCCCCTGGCATTGGAGGCAGAGAACAACCGGGCCACATGGCCGGTCGGCGGAAGATCCTGCCAGTCGGGTGTCTGGCACTCAGACCTGATCAACTGGCCGCAACAGCCAAGGTGAGTGATGACCGCAAACATGATTCGAGTAGGAATAATCGGTTTCAGCGAGGGTAACGGCCACCCATTTTCTTTTTCTGCCATCGTCAATGGTTATGACGAAACGCATTTCGCCGAGGCGGGTTGGCCCGTCATCTTGAATTACCTGAAGCAGCAACCTGCTGATCGCTTCGGTTTTGACGGCGTACGAGTGACCCATGCTTGGACACAAGATGCCTCCCTCACGCGCAAACTCTGTGCCGCATGCCGAATCGACACAGTCTGTGAACTGGCAACGGACATGTTGGGTGCTGTGGATGCGGTCATCATTGCCCGGGACGACTGGGAGTCACATGCAGAGCTGGCCATGCCCTTCCTGCGGCATGGTTTGGCCGTGTTTGTAGACAAGCCGCTGTCGCTGAATGTGCAGCAGCTGGATGTGTTTCTTCCTTACCTTCGGAGTGGCAAGTTGATGTCTTGCTCAGGCCTGCGGTATGCGGCCGAGCTGGACGAGATGCGCTCAACCGAACCAGACACGGGTGCCATTCACTTGATTTCCGGCGCTGTGCTCAATGGCTTGGACAAGTATGGAATCCACCTGCTCGAGGCGGTCGCCAGCTTGGGAGGGCGGTTTGCGTGTCCTGTTGCTGTGACGCGGCTGCCTGCTGCGCATGACTCCTTCGTGGTGACCCTTGAGGGAGGACTGTTGTTTCACCTTGACTGTTTGGGGGCCGTCGGAAAAACCTTTCACCTCAGCTTTTTTGGCCAAACGGGACACCGCCATTTTGATTTGCATGACAACTTCAGTGCCTTCCGGCGCACGCTGGCGGAGTTTTTCGCAATGGTCAAAACCGGTGTTCCCGCCATCGCCCCAGAACAAACGCTGCGCCTGATGCGCTTGATCACCACGGCACAAACATTAAAACCTGGAACAACCGCTCATCTGGAGCATGGCTGAAAATCGCAGGGTCACTACATGAAAACAAGCAACCATTCGTTTGAGCTCACCGGCCGATGCGCCATCGTCACGGGCGGTGGTGGCATCTTGGGCCAAGGGTTCTGTCATGTTTTGGCGGCACATGGCGCACGCGTGGCAGTGCTGGATGTCGATCTTGCCACTGCAACCCGTGCCGTCTACGCGATTCGCAACCTGTTGCCAGAAGCTGACCTGTTGCCACTGGCCTGCGACGTGTCCAACCCTGTGCAGGTCGCTGAGGCGGTGCAGCTGGTAGTAAAAGCATTCGGTGGTATTGACATACTGCATAACAACGCAGCGACCAAAGGGTCAGAGTTGAAACGGTTTTTTGAGCCCTTCGAAACCTATGACCTGGCCACTTGGCGCGAGGTGATGTCGGTCAACGTGGACGGCATGTTTCTCATGGCGCAAGCGGTCGGGCGACAAATGGTCGCGCAAGGGCGGGGTGGCAGCATTGTCCAAACGGCTTCCATCTATGGTGTGGTGGCGCCCGACCAGCGTATCTATGAAGGGTCGCAGTACATGGGCATGCCGATCAACACCCCCGCAGTGTATTCAGCGTCCAAGGCTGCGGTGGTTGGTTTGACAAAGTACCTGGCATCGTACTGGGGTCACCATGGCATCAGGGTAAACACTTTGACCCCTGGCGGTGTCGAGAGCGGGCAAAACGAGGTGTTCAGCAAGCGGTACTCCGCCCGTGTCCCCTTGGGACGCATGGCACAGGCCGGGGACATGGAGTCGGCCTTGTTGTATTTGGCGTCGGATGCCTCTGCTTACGTTACCGGCCAGAACCTGATCGTCGACGGCGGCCTGACTTGTTGGTAGAGATTTAGTAAAACAGATCTAGAACAGCATTATTGAACACACGGAAATCAGCATGGAATTCATCAAGTATCCGCAGCCGGTCGATTTGGCTGCCTACGCTCCCGACAACCACGAAGGTCAGCCTTTCTACGGTTTGCCCAAGGCCATTCACTTTTGTGCGCGTTGCGGTTACAGCAACCAAAAGCCGAACTCCGAAAAAGAGTACAAACACAACATCAACACCAAAAAACCCACCGTCGAGTTTGACGAGCAGGGTGTCTGCGCGGCCTGCCGTGTGGCAGACACGAAAAAAGCGGTCGACTGGGTGGAGCGGGAAAAAATGTTGCGCGATTTGTGCGACCGCTACCGCCGCAACGACGGGCACTACGACTGCCTGGTGCCGGGCTCTGGGGGCAAGGACAGTTTTTATGCTGCTTACAAGCTCAAGTACGAATATGGGATGAATCCATTGACCGTCACATGGGCGCCCCACGTTTACACCGAGTGGGGTTGGCAGAATTTCCAGGCCTGGATCCATGCGGGTTTTGACAACTACTTGTTCACACCCAATGGCCGCGTGCACCGCCTGTTGACCCGCCTGGCGCTGGAGAAGCTGTTGCACCCGTTTCAGCCCTTCATCATGGGGCAGATGTACTACCCGCCCAAAATGGCAGCCAAGCTGAACATTCCTTTGGTGTTCTATGGCGAGAATCCCACTGAGTACGGCAACAACCAGAAGGAGAATGCCAACGCGACGAAAGACGCGTCCTACTTCACCACGGCCGATCGTTCCGATTTGTATGTGGCGGGCACGGCTGTGCCCGACCTGAAAGAGTCGTTTGGGCTGAGTGAAATCGATCTAGACCCCTACCTGCCTCCGCACCCTGAAGACATTGCGGGGAAAAAAATCGATGTGCAGTACTTGGGTTACTACCTGCCCTGGCACCCGCAAGACTGCTACTACTACGCAGTTGAAAACGGCGGCTTCCGAGCGGCGCCCGAGCGCTCGGCAGGAACCTACAGCAAGTACAGCAGCATTGACGACAAGATCGATGACTTCCACTACTACTCGACATACATCAAATTCGGCATTGGCCGTGCCACTTACGATGCTTCCCAGGAAGTCAGAAATGGTGACATCACGCGCGAGGAAGCCGTCGCTTTGATTAAGCGTTACGACGGCGAGTACCCGGAACGGTTTGAAAAAGAAAACCTCGCCTACCTGAGCCTTCCGGAGCGTGAGTTCCCATTGGCGTCCAAACGCTTCGAACAACCCATGATTGACCGTGCCTATTTTGAAGCGCTGATCGACCGTTTCCGTTCTCCCCACATCTGGAAAAAGGTCAACGGGCTTTGGATGCTGCGCAAAACCATCCATGACGCGGGATGACATCAAGCGTGCTCGCAGCGGCGGTAGGAAGGTGTGGACATGATCGCTAGGTTGATGTCCTTGTCTCCCGCCGGATGGCACTTCTTGATTGGTGAACTGAGGCGACGCCAGTCCATTGTTTATCTCAACGTGTTCGGCGGTGTGATCACAGCAGTGCTGGAGATCACAGGCATTGGCTTGGTTTTCCCGTTGCTGGCGGTGATCATGCGGCCTGAATCGTTGCAAGCAATTCCTTACGCACCGCAGTTTTTTGCCAGCCTCAACATCACGGGTCAGAAGGAGTTGACCCTGTTTTTGGCTGTGGCCATCGCGGTCATTCAAGCCATCAAAGCGCTGTACATGATTGCGTTTTACCGGTGGCAATTCAAGGCCTTTTCAATCTGGAAGTCTGAACTCAGCCGCCGGGTGATGCGCATGTACTTGATGAGTGACTTCAAGCTGCACATGGAGAAATCACCCAGCGAGATGATCCGAAATCTCAGCCTGGCCAACATTGTGTTTGATCACTACATCATTGCCTTGCTCAACGTCTTGATCAACATGATGGTCGTGGTGGCGATCTCGTCATTGCTTTACGTCACCCTGCCGGGTGAAACCTTGTTTGCTGTAGGCGTGTTGGCATTGGCCGCGTTCACCATCTCCAAGGTGACCAAGAAACACTTTTCTGCCATCGGCGAGGAGGGCAACGAGCTCTATCGCACTCGGAATGTGCTGTTGAACCAGTCCATTGCCGCTATTCGAGAAACAAAAATACTGGGCAAAGAACGGTTTTTCCTCGATGCTTTCACCAAGGTGGAAGAGCGCACTTTCAGCCAGGCGGGCTACTACAACTTTCTATCCTCCTTGCCCGGTTTGATTATGGAAGGTGTGATCGTCATCGCCATGTTGGCGGTGGTGGTCAATGTGGTCTTTATCGTAGGTGGTGGTACGTCGGGGCTGGCTCTGGTCGGGCTCTTGGCTGCAGCGATGTTTCGTCTTCTTCCGATGGTGATTCGCTCCATGTCCAATGTGCAGATCATGAACTTTGGTCGTCCCAGCTTGGAGTTGCTTGCAAACGAACTGAATGCGTGTGAAGTCAGAGTTCAGGAGTCGTTTGTCGAACAGGGAGAGCGCTTGCGCAATTGGCAGACCGTCGAATTGAAGAACGTCGGTTATGCCTACCCAGACGGCACGATGGCCTTGCGGGATGTCTCACTTACCATTCGTCGAAGCGAATTTGTGGGCATCACCGGACGTTCGGGGTCGGGGAAAAGTACCTTGATGATGCTGCTGCTGGGATTGCTCGAGCCCACCGAGGGCCAGATTCTGGTTGATGGCCAAACGCTCGTTGGACCAGACATGCTCAGGCGCTGGCAGAACGGCATCGGATTTGTGCCTCAAGGGTTGTTTTTGGTTGAGGGCACGATCGCGGACAACGTTGCCTTTGGTACGCCTGACCCTGACCTGGACCGTGTGCGCTGGGCACTGGACACCGCGCAACTGGGCGACTACGTCAGGGAACAACCTCAGGGAGTGCTGGAGCCCGTGGGTGAACACGGATCGAAGTTGTCTGGTGGCCAGAAACAGCGCGTGGTGATTGCCCGCTCTTTGTACAAAGACCCTGATTTGATCGCATTCGACGAGGCCACCGCCGCGCTGGATGTGCAGGCGGAACGTGCATTGACCGACTACCTGACGCGGTTCAAGTCCGACAAAACCATGTTGGCCATCGCCCACCGAATTTCAACCATCCGACATTGCGATCGCATTATTTTTTTGGAAGAAGGTCGCGTTGCTGGATTCGGTTCGTTCGACGAGCTTAAAAACACCAGTGATGGTTTTGCCAAGCTGGCGCGCCTTTCCAATTTGTGACAAATGTCTGATCGCAGCCCAACCGCATCGGCGGATGCCTCACCCTTCAAAGTCGTTGCTGTTATCCCTGCGCGTGGGGGCTCTAAAGGCGTACATCGTAAAAATCTCAGGCTGCTTGGTGGCGTGCCGCTGATTGTCCATAGCATTCGTGCGGCCCTGGCTTCAAGGTTGCTCGACGCGGTGGTGGTTAGCACCGAGGACGAAGAAATTGCCCAGGTTGCCCAAGGCGCTGGTGCGCAAGTGATCATGCGTCCCGAAGAGTTGGCAACAGACTGGATACAAAACACCGACGTCGTGAGGCATGCGTTGAACTCTTTGGAAGCCAGTTTCACCCACGTGGTGTTGCTGCAGCCGACCTCGCCGCTGCGAGATGAAAAAGCCATCGACGCGTGTATCGAGCTGCTCAAAGTCGCGGGCTGCCGAAGCAGCATGACTGTCACAGCGGTAGACCACCATCCGGCCAAAACCATGAAAGTCGACAATGCGGGCACCGTTGTGCCTTACACAAATTGGGTTGACATGGAAGCGCGTCGACAGGATCTGCCCGTCCTGTTCCGCCAAAACGGGGCAGTCTACGGACTACCTGTAGAGGACTTTTTGCGGGAACACCGGTTCATCCAGTCGCCGTGTAAGGTGCATGTGATGTTGGATGCTGAAAGCGTCGATATCGACACCGAGTTGGACCTGCTGGTGGCTGAAAAGCTGCTCGAATTGCGTTCAGCGTCAGCGCAATGACTTTGGAGGCCAGATGACGAAGTTGGATTCGGAATACCGAAACTATGATCACTACATCCAAGAAGGCTGGCTGAGTCAGCCCAAGGAAAGCGCCAAACGTTTGGCGGATACGATCGCCCTTCATTTGAAACGGGCTGAGGGGCAGGCGCTGGATGTCGGTTGTGCAACCGGTGAACTCATGGCCTATTTGGGTTCTCGTTTTCCCGAGTTGCGTTGGACTGGTGCAGACGTTTTCGACGAGCTCATTGAAACCGGACGCCGGTTGTTGCCGTCGGCCCGATTTGTGAAGGCATCCATACTGGAGCCACCTGAGTCATTTCGAAATCAGTTTGACGTGGTCACCGCCATTGGCGTGATGTCCATATTTGACGAAGAACAACTCGCGCTTTTCTGGCAGAACCTGTTGGCTGCGACCAAAAGTGGCGGTCTCATTGTGGTGCTCAGTCCACTGAACGAATATGGAATTGACGCGTTGATTCGCCATCGCAAACGGCACAACGCGCAACAGCTGGGTTGGGAGTCGGGCTGGAACGTCTACGCCATGGAGACGATCAAAGATTTGCTTTCGAGCTTCGGGCAAACACAGGTGACCTTTGAGAGATTTGTATTTGACCAGGTGCTCGCCCCCAAGCAAGATCCAATTCGCACCTGGACCTTACCGACGAGAGACAATCCCCACCAGCTTACCAATGGCTTGAAGCTCTTGGTGGACCATTACTTCATCGTTCTGCGGAAACGATGACTCGCTTGATCGAATGCTTCGTCGGATGAGCTTTCCTGACACACCTATGTTGTATCAACAAAGAATGTTGAACCTGGGGCCGTACACGTTGTCCGTGAAAAACCCGCCTGTCTTTCTTGCAGAGATTGGCGGATTTTTCGGTCAGGACATCGGTCTGGCTGAAAACATGATTCGTCGTGTGATTGAAGTGGGACGCGAAGTACCGCATCAGCCGATGATTCTCAAAACTGAGATTCTTCACGACGTGGATATCTGCTTGCCTGGTGGGACGATGGAAACGTATGCGTCCAAAGACGGCCGAGTACAGCGCGAGAACTATCGTCACTTGATTGAACGAAAGGTGCTGCCCCTGGCGCACTACGCCCACCTTTTGGCGATGTGCCGCAGCGCAGAGATGCCATTTTTGGTGTCTGTTTACGACTTGGCCGGTGCTGATTTTGCTGTTCGCGAGGGGGCAGTGGCGCTGAAGATCGCTTCGCCTAACCTCGTTCACGTACCCCTGCTGCGCCATTGTGGCGGCATGGGTATCCCTTTGGTTTTGGACACCGGACGCGCGACCATCGCCGAAGTTCACCGCGCATTGGAGGTCGTTCGTCAAGCAGGCTGTGCAGACATCGTTCTGGAGCACAGCCCCGATGGACATCCTGCGCTACCCAAAGCCCATAACCTGCGTATCTTGCAAACCTATTTGCAAGCATTTGGTTTGCCGGTGGGCTTGTCCGATCACCATGTAGGGCTTGAAATGCTTTACATGAGCATTGCGTTGGGCGCAGTCGTGCTTGAGAAGGGTGTGCATGTGGCCCCTGACGATCTGGACATCGACATTTCGCATTCGATGGACCTGGGCCATCTCAAGTCAGTGCTGGAGTCGGTGCATCAATGCTGGCAAGCCTTAGGCAGTACAGCCCGAGATCTGAATACGCCCATTGAAGGCGTACTTGGCACTTCGCAACGACAGTGCCTGGTGGCCCGGTCCGATCTCAGCCCTGGACAGCCGATTGACTTGGAGACAGTGCGCTTTGCTTTTCCGCGCCAGGGTGTGGGCGTAGAACATTGGGACCTGGTTCAGGGGTGGAAGCTTCGTCTGGCTGTTCCATCCGGTCAACCCATACAGTGGTGCGACATTGAGCCCGCCGCTCCATAGGGCTCCGGCCTGGTCTGGCTTGTCCGCCTTGACATGGACCATCCAAGAGCCGCCTGAGTCGCTGGCCGATGAAGTCATTTTGGCTTTAGGTCGACCCGGTCGTGTTCATCTGCTGTCGAACGGAAGCAACAGCGCGTCAGTGTTCATGCGTTTTGACGCTGCCGATGGCCAGACGCTTTTCTTGAAACTGCTCGATGCTCAACGAGGCGAGACATTGAGATGTGCAGAACAGGTGGCTTCGTGGCTGGGCGAGCGGGGCGTGGATGTCGTTTGTGCGTGCATTGAAACTGCATTGCCCGATGGACGTCAGCTCTGGGGATACCCTTATCACTTTGGCCGCGCTCCGGCGCCCACGGAAGAGGACCTGATGGCCGTTGGAGGTGCGCTGGGACGTCTGCATCAGCGACTTGCCGAACATCCTCACAAAAAAAAATGGTTGCAAAACACCGACCATCGTTTAGCTCGTCTGACCGCCCTGCGCCACAGCCTGGCGCAGGGCAAAATCCTGGCAGGGCCGCATCCGGATAAGCTGCAGCGGCTGGCAAGTGATACCTGCATTCACTTCGAACCACAGCACCATGGAGAGGCGGCTTGCCGTACTGCACTGCATGGTGATCTCAATCTCTTCAACATGCTGATGGCAGATGGTCACTGCACTTTCCTGGACTTTGAAGACGTTTTCCACAGCGTTATGCCGCCTGTCTTTGACCTTGCGACGGTTTTTGAGCGTGTGGTGGTGGTTGAAGGTGCTTCGGTCAATGGAGATCGCTTGTTGACGGCTTTGCTCGGCGCCTACGAGGAAACCTCAGGTATTCGTGTTGATCCTCGGCAAGTTGCTCCAGCTCTCAGGGGCTTGGCGCTACGGGCGCTGTGTACACTGGCGGGTTCTGATCCAGCAGGGCATGACGACAAAGAATGGAGAAAGTTTTTCCACTTGATGGATCTTTCCGCATAGGTTTTCGGGTCACCGCCCCGCATGCCGGGCAACGGGAATGACGTTCAAAATTCTCATCACTGCGAGGGATGTAGCGGCCGCGCTGCATCTGACACAAATCGCCCTGGTTGCCCGTGCTGATCCTCGGTTTGAACTGGTGATCGCAGCGCAGCAACCTGCGGCATACCATTTCTTGCGGGCTGGTTTGCGGGTGCGCGAAGTCCCTCCATTGGCTGCGAAGTCCATCCAGTCAGGCCAAGCCGACCAACTGCGCTTTGTGGCCCGAGAGCTGCTGGCTGACGTAGGCCCCGATGTGGTGCTTGTGGGTTTGTCCACGCCTTTTGATGCAGGTCTTGACGAAGCGGTTTTGTCCGAAAGCACAGTGCCCACCGCTTTGTTTCAAGACTTTTGGGGCGAACAGAATTTGTTGTTGGGCCGGGGGGCCGATCTGGTCCTGGCGGTAGACGATGAGGCTGTTCTGCTGAACCGGCGTCGTTATGGCATTGAAAGCATTCGAGTCGGGTCGGCTCGGCATGCGGCCTATTGCTCGCTCGACATCGCGGGTGCGAGGCAACGAACACGCTCCGCGCTGGGAATGAGTCCTGATGCACGTGTAATTGGTTTCTTTGGCCAAGCCCTGCACCACCTGGATGGCTACAGGCGCACGGTTATGCAGTTCGTTCAAACGCTTGCCGCCATGGAGGAACCTGTGACCCTGCTGGTCCGGCCTCATCCCAGGGAAAATGCGCAGCAGCGCTCGGCTACTGCCGCTTTGTTCACAGACAGCGGCTTGAGCTGGGTTTCGGCCCAAGAGGGAACTGTTGAAGATGCGTTGATTTCCTGCGATGTCGCTTGCAGTCTTTTTTCGAGCTGCACCTACGACGCGGCCTACCTCAATCGTTTCTCAAGTCATCCGGTGACAGTACCCGTTTCGATGCTGTTCGATCCAGAGATCGTCAGCTATTGCGAACAACACGTGAACTTTGAAACTTTTCCATACCACCGTATGGGGGCCGTCTTGGCGGTACACGACCCAGACCAACTGCCGTCCGTGCTGAGTCAATCACTTTTGCCTTCAGTGCATCAAACAGTTTGGCTCCGAGCACACGAGCACTTGGCTGATCCTGCCGCCGCGCCGCAACTTGCGCTGGACACAATCGCACACTTTCTTGCAGGTCAGTCTCAGTGATTTCAGCCGACGAACAACCGCCGCTGGAGCAAGGTTTGCGCAAAGTGCTTTTGCTGGTGGCATCCAGTCCATCTGACCTTACCGAAACAGAAAGCACAGCTCGGGCTTTGGCTCGCAGGGGGCACGAGGTCACACTGGCGTACTTCTACTCCGGCGGTTCAAAGCAGATTCATTTCAGCAGCCTGGAAAAGCTGACGCTTTTGCACGGTGCCGAGTTGGGTCTTCAAACCGTGGCTGTTGACGTTGATCAGAACCAGCAAACCAAACACGCCAAGATCAAGGATGCGGCGACTCCAAGCAGTGCCAGCTTCGCATCATCGGCTCCGCATGTTTCGTCAGGCAGGGTGCATGCTTGGATCGTCAAGCGAAACATTGGGGTGGCATTCAACACGCAAGTGGTCAGGCTCAGAACATGGATGCAGCGTAACGGCAGTTTGGCGGTTTACCACCGGTTTCTGAACATCGTGCGTGCAATTCGCCAGCGTGTCAGCAAATTCATGATGATACGAATGCCTTTGCCTTACGCGATGATCGCGACCCTGCAACTGCTGCGCATTTACAAGTCGTACGAAGCGATGTTTGGCACCCTGCTTGAGCAAAGACGGTACCACGCCATTTTGGCGCCCGAAGACGTGGTGGGTCCCTTCTGGCCAACGCTCATCAAGGTGGGGCTCAAGCACAAAGTGCCCACCGTGATCTTGCCCTACACCCTTGCCAATCAGGAAGAGGCATTCAAGAGCCTGCGTGTGGTGCCAGATTGCCAGACCCAATACAACCGCCTTGCTGCCCATCTGTTCCCGAAGTGGCGGATGAAACAAGACGGGTACGACGTTGTC
>Ga0315907_10001414_pt1 | contig 32471 bp, 22 predicted proteins | sample LakEriMetagenome_3_FD_203525 | JGI IMG/M metagenome (GOLD analysis project Ga0315907, IMG submission 203525) | Freshwater fungal communities from buoy surface, Lake Erie, Ohio, United States - Buoy 12 MA123 | ecosystem: Environmental > Aquatic > Freshwater > Lake > Lake biofilm | place: USA...
GTAACTTACCAAGTGATGGTGTTACACCAATTCCAACATTACCTGAAGAATCAATTCTGACTCTTTCAGAACCAGCTGTAGATGCTGCGATAGTATCAGCAGCCGGGAACCAGAAACCAGTATTAAGGTCTCCAGTATTTGCGATAGAAGGAGCAGAAACTGTTCCATCACCAAAAGCACCAACTCCATTAACTGTTAATAGTGCATCTGGTGAATTTGTTAATAGACCTAATCTATTATTAACATCATCCCAATAAAAACTATTGTAATCCCATGTATAAGAATCCGTTGGTGAACCAAAAAGAACTGCACCAGTTGGAATATCAGGAGTTATAACTGAAATAGCTATCTTCTTAAGAGAATCTGTTGTGCTATCATAGATGCATAAGAAATTATTTGATCTTATAACATCGGTTAGAGATGAGACATTATTTTTATTGTAAATCGAATTTGGTGTAAGTGATGCTATAGCATCAGAATACATTTTTGCAGTATAACTTGCAGTACCAGAACTAAAAGTTATTGTAGCTGGAGTACTTGTGTAACCATAGCCTTTATCTGTTATGGTTACTGATGTAACAGCTCCTGCAGTAAGAGATGATGTAGCCGTTGCTCTTCTTCCGATAAATAACCAATTTCCGGAAATACCAGAAGAATGGAATGGAACCTGAGAAGAATCAGCAATTGCTTTTGTTGCCTTATAGAATCTATATTGAGCATCGCCTGTAACTGGTGCTCCACCAACAGTTGTCATTACTATTGTATTTTGTGCAAAACCAGTAGCACCGAATAAAGTTCCACTAGATCCAACAAATCCGGTAGCACCGACAACGAATGGAGGATTTGAAATTGTCACACCAGGAGCAGAACCATAACCCGAACCAGCACTTACTTGAATCGCACTTCCAACTCTATAGTTATCAGATCTAAGTGTTACGCTGATATCTCCTTCGTTATTATAAGGAGAAGATGCGATAATTGAATAATTTGTGGTAAAACCTGTGGCACCAGCAATAGTCACTGTTGGAGCGAATGTGTAACCAGAACCAACATTTGTCAAAGTAACAGAAGAAACATAAACACCAGTAGAACCATAAGATAATCTTGCAACACCTGTTGCACCAATTCCAATACCAGTAGATCCGGTAAATATTAAACCATATTCACCAGGAGCCATATTATTAGAGACACCAGATGCACCTATTGTTAATTCTCCAATTGTTGTTGGGGATGTAACATAATATGTACTTAATGCTTTATTTTTAAACGAAGCATCATATATAGCAAATTCTGCTGATTGTGGGTCAGTTGTATCTAATGCAACTGAAGTGAAACTTTCGAATTGTGTAAATGCATCGTTTATTTTTGTTGCCCATTGTGCAAAGTTATCACTATTCTTAAGTCTTGGTAATGATGGCATCTATTATCCCTTATTTTGAACAAAAAGATTTTAACATGCTCTTTATTTCATTTATCTCTTCTTTAATAGTATTTATATCGTCGATTGATTCCCTTAGAGATTCAATCTCAGAATATATCGCTTCTAATTCTTTTTTATTCTTTAGTTGTTTCTTCTTAAACTCTAATCTGGCTATTTCATCTGTAATTAAAATAGCCTTAGAAGAGAGATCACGATTTAGATTATTTACTTCTGTTGGTATTATTTTCATATTAGATAACTGTGTCTAAAGCGATTGCTCTGAAATCGGCAATTCTAGGAATAATTGTTGGATCTGTTGATAAGAAAACTATCTTAATTGCAAATTCATCAAACGATGAATATGTAACACCATTACGAACATAAGAAATAGTTTGTGGATTAGTTGTAGAATCTGGTCTGAAAATAAATTCTTTGAAGTCATTAATATTAGTAGAATTTAAATTATCTCCAGGATATTCTTTTTGCATTTCAATCCAGGATCTATTTGAAAATAGATCAGAATCTTCTGTAGCCTTCACCTTATAATACACTTTAATATCGGTTCCAGATTGTTTAACTGCAGTCAAATATACCTTTAAATAATCTGCGGGATTCTGTAGAGTTACTCTTCTTGTAATATACTTAGAAGCAGCAGCTCCTCCGGATGGGAAAGTTTCTGAATTAGAATAAACTGTCGCATTATTTGACACTGAAGTTGCACCTGTTCCTAATTGACCTCTAACAACCGTCACACCAGTCGCACCAGTCACACCACCTGCAGCAGTAACCAAGATATACTCAGAACCGATCTTAATGTAATTTCCATTTAATGCATATTGTGAAGAAGCTAGATTAATAATAGTTGCATTATGACCAGTTGCTCCTGATACAGTAGTAGTTCTTTCATATAAGTTATTAATATCATTTTCAATTGCTAGATAATTATTCTTCTCCATATCAATTATCGGAGAAACTGAATTATTAGTTACAGTTCCAATAACTCTATGTTTGAAGGATTCTGCGTTAGCTATTATTTCTCTTCTACCAGAGAAATTATAATTCTTATTAGTGAGAAAAGTCGTATAAGAAGATTCTAATGACGACCCGCTTGGTTTAGAAACGAATGAACTTGATGTTGTTGCAGTTGGAAACTCCATTGTAGATAATCCAACCCAAATAACATCAGAAAATCCATCACCAGCAGATTTACCAGTGAATGTTATATTGCCAGTTACAGTCGCAGAATTTGCCGCCGAAAGAGTTATAATAAATCCATCAATTCGAGTAACTTCAGCACCAGCAGCTATTCCTGTTCCAGATACAGATTGTCCAATCGCAATATCTTCACTATTATTTACTGTTATTGTAAATCCACCATTAACTCCGGTTGCGGTTTTAACTCTTGTTGTTGGGGTTGCAACAATATAATCGCTCAAAACTGCAGTATATGTACCAACATCAAAAGAACATCTCTTGAGCGTAAACATCAAATCTTGAGTTTGTTCGGCTGTCCAAGTTGATGAATTTTGAGACTTGAATAGAGAACCAACATATGCTTGTTGTGAAATTTTAACATCAGTTCCAATTTTATTTTTACCTATTTCTGCAATCCACACATTATAATCAGTTGAATTAGCTAGAATTACTAGAGAATATTCTCCAGGTTCAAGATAAACTATTGCCGGAAATTGGAAATTAGTTGCAGTTGTAGCATTTGCAGATACATTTACCGAAGATGGCGGTAAACTTTTCTCAGCAAAAGGCATAACTGCAGTCGCAGATGGATAACCATTTACAGTTGGTCTAATTTGTACTGTAACTGGTACAGAAGCATCTTTTGTTTGGAAGAAGATATCTACTGAATCAATAAACAATCCATTAGGAAAAATAGTTGGGTCAACGAAGAAAGTTTGAGCCAATGGATCCTGAGGAACAGGAACTTGTGGTTCAGGTGTTCTTATGTTGATCGTTTCAGTTTGTTTATGTATTAGGATACCATTTGCTGTATATCTTGCTTGTGCGAAAGTTGTTTCTAAAGCCTTATCATTATTTGCATTATCTGATAATCTTAAGATTCTATCGCCAACTAAAAACATATTTTGAGGAATTGTAAATGTTCCTGAAATACTTCCAGCAGAATTAGTAACATTAGAACCCGTAAATGTTATCGTACCGTTTACTGTTCCAGAATTATTGACAGATAGTGTTACTGTTCTTCCATTAACAGAAGTAACCTTTGCGTTGCTTCCAATTCCTGCTCCAGATACAGATTGACCAACGATAATTACATCATTTGTATTATCATTTACTGTTATAGTATTTGATCCTGATGTTCCAGCACCTGTTTTAGTTATGACATAATTCACATATCTAGAAATTAAGATATCATCAAAGAAAGGATAAACAGTAGTATTGGGTTTTAATCCCTTTGCTGCAAAAGTAATTGTTTGTGGTCTCATCCAAGGAGTAGATGTAACATCTACAACTCTTTCTCCTAATGAGACAGTATTAACTGTGGTTCTTACTGGTTGTTGATTCTGTACTCTTCTACCGGAATTATCTCCTCTTAGAGAGGGCGGAACTACAGGAGGATTCGTTCTTTGACCAATTTGTGCATCAGCAACTGCACCTGTTCTCCAATTTCTCCATTGCGGAGTTCTTACACCGTTAACAATGTTTTCTTCATATCTCCAATCAGAGATATCAAACATTGCATTTCTTGGATCAGTATTAACAGTTGCTGCTGGTAAACCATTAGGATTCCATAAAGAAGTACCAAACCCAGGATTCATTCTTAAGAATCTGGTTTCTTCATCTTCTTCAGGCGCACCATTAAATTCTTCTTGCCAATTATTCCATCTCGAACCACTAAAATCATTACCAATTGCAATATTATCTCTATTTCCGTTAATGTTGATTATATTTTCTGGTCTGAATCTTTCATCTTTCCAAAAGTCGATTGAAGGATCAATCGACATTGTTCCTCTCCAAGAGAATACTGAGTAAGGATTAACATTCACTGATTGTGAAGCGAATGGTTGAGTTATATAATTCGTTGGCGTAAATGTTCTGGAAAGAAGTGGACCTCTTTGAACATATCCAGAAGATTCTGTAGTTTTTAAGAATAAGTTGTAATTTTTGGTATAGAATCTTGGTCTCGCTTCTTGATTCTTTTCGTCTATAGCGCAACGATAATCTGAACTTGTAACATCACCGATACCGTGACCTGTAAAGGTATCTACGATAAATCCGTTTTTATATCTATCGTTACCATTAGCATCAGTTACATCTAAAGTTGCAGTTTCTCTCTCAAGCATATTCAAAAGAGAATAATATTCGATATTTTCAATTCTCTTTTCAATTCTACCGATATCTCTCATTGTATATCTCTTATTTTCCACATAATTTAGAACAATATCTTTATTATTATAAGTATATGGATTATAATAGATAGTATATAGAGTCATCCCATTATCTAAATCGTCAGGAGCCTTTGGAGATAAATCAGCATTACCCTTTAATACTTTAAATTCTCTTTCTGTAGTTGCGACGATCTTATCAATTCTTGGTTTCCAATATGTAATATCTGCGTTCATATTAGTACCAGAAATAGGTAATTTTGTTGTTTCGTATGGACCAGAACCGGGATCAGATCCTGTCAGTTGTCTAACTGGTCTAAAATCAACGCAATTCTTTAGATCATAGAATTTTCCGGTCGAGGAATAAAAGACTGGAATTTGATCGTATGAAGGATAAGAATCTACGTTAAAGTAACCAGAACCTGTATGCGTAAAATATTCAAAGAAGATAACAATTGGACCTGTAACAACTTGTCCAGATTTTAGAACAACATTCGCATATTCATAAGTAAAATCTCTTTGTCCATTATCAAAACCGAATTTACTCGTAACATCTTTTGTTGGATCGAACCAGTCAGCTTGACTCGTTGAATTTAAAATTCTATGTATTCTGATACCATCTGGAACTGTCAAAGATATTGGTACTTCGGATGCCCCAACGCTAGTTGCAGAATATACTCTACCAACAGCAAGTTCTGAATACGAATTATATGTATAAGATGTTGTTGGTGGAGCTATTTCGTAATAAGATGATGCGTCTGGTATTGCTGAAAAAGTTCCATCAATTGTTGCTATTTGTGTTGTAGAATCGTATGATGAAATCCTAAATCCTGTAGCACCAGTCATTTCACCAGTACCAGAAATAATCTTAATTAAAGCATTCTGGTAGTAATTTGTTGTTGTATTATCTGCTGTTGAAGCTAGTTTAATTGTAGTCGAAGAATTTCCTATCGATCCGGCATAACCAGCATTAGTCTTTGGTGTTATTTTATTTTTAATTCTAGGTTCAGTTGTATTTGCATTTACAGTGTAAATAACCGAAATATTAGTTGGTCCTGTTGCTCCTAATGTAATAGTTCCTGTTCTATTAACATTTGTTATGCCTAATGTATATCCACTTGAAGGGATTCTCTCGCCGCTCAAAGTATCAACAACTAAGTAATGAGTATCAAGAGTTGCTGTATCTGTTCCTGATTGTAAAGTTTCAGTAGTTCCAACAGTCCACGAAAACGATGTAGTAGACGCTGCACTGGTTACTGCTTTATATTGATAATCAGTATCTGTTAAAGCAATAAATGTTCCAGGACTTAACGGATCTTCAGTTCTAAAAGTTCTTACACTTTGTAAGCCAGTTTCAAAGATATAACTTGATAAATCTGTGCCATATAGAACACCAGTTGATCCAGATGTTGGAGCAACTAAATCAAATTTCTTAGTTGTACCATCTGAGGATCTTAAAGATCTAACATCAGAAAAACCTGCTCCCCCGCCCAAAAAGATTGCGAATAGATAGAATCTATATTGTACAGATGCACCAGAACCACTATCATATTGAATCGATGATACTCTACAAGTACCAATTTGATTTCCAGCTGCATTATATAGATAAAGAGTTTCTAATGTAGAAATATCCGGATACCCTTCGTCGACAGTTACTTTAACATAATTACCATAATTCATTCCAATATCAAAACCATTGTATGTTTCGTCATCAAAAATTGATCTTGGTTTATCTAGATCAACATATTGTCTTGCGATTGTCTCGAACTCATATCCTTTAACATATCCCTTTCCAGACTCAATATAAGCACGCAACTTATTATTATCTGTTGGGTGATTCTGAACATCTAACAAGAATGGTTTAACTGTATAATCACCTGATTCATCATAAGTTCTTCTTGCCAAGGTCTTTTCGATTTCAGAATAGATTGGTCTTGTGACTTGCTTATATAAAGCACCTTCTCTAACTTCCAAGATTTCAATAAACTTGTCTGCATCTGTAGTAAAATTTAAATCTTTTGATGCGAGAGTTAGATTAACTTTTAATCTGTGCGCCCCAGGTGCTGCGTAGTTATATGAACCTGTTGCATTATCTAATAAAGTTGTGTCATCGCCTTCATCGATAATTGCTATTTCTGATAGCAAACCAGCTTTCTTATTTGGTGTATTTGAATATTTTTCTAAATAAGCTGTTTGTTCATTACAAATTACAAAGAATCCTTTTGTATAGAAGATACCATCAGAAATTGAAACAGTAGAAGATGGTCCAGTGATAGTTCCTGAAGCAATAGATTTACAATTTCCACCGCCAGCTGCAGAAATTGTTTCATCGTTTACATTGAATGTACCTTCAATTGGTTCGATTATAAGTGTCTTTGGATCTGATTCTTCACGCTCAGCAACCGCAACAACCACACCCTTCGCACCACTCGTTCCTCCAGTTATCACTTTATTCAAGAAAGATTCAACGTCAACTTCGTTAGAAGAAAATGTATCTTGTATTTTAACATATTTTCTAGTTTTCACATTGATCGTCGTCATACCGCCAACTACAATCGATCCTTCTTTGAAAATATGATTCCCGAATCTTTCTACTTGAGTTTGTAGGATAGATTGTAACTGATTTAATTCTCTTGCTTGTACAGCATATCCTGGGCGAAAAAGAATTCGTAGATAATCTTTTGTTTCTGGCGAAAAATCGTCCCAGTATGGAGAAGCATTTAATTCTGAAATTGCTGGCATTTAATCCTCTTTAGAATTGGATAATTACTCTAATATCTTCGATTTGTTCAGTATATCTTGAAAGTGGTGTTCTATTTTCCATATAGATTACAGAACCTGTATTTTTTGCAATTAATGGGCCAGTAGCTCCTGTTGGAGTAAAAGATGGACCACCTGTTACTTGTACTCCAGTAGATCCTGTAAAATATGGGAATGTTGCTGCCCCTGTAGTCTTACCTAAATTAGTCACATAAACTTTCTTATTAACAGTATCGTGTTGCACAACATTACCAATGGCAGTTTCGGCCGAAACTGATCCTTCATATATAACAGAGTCTGGAGTAATAGTTGAACCAATAGTATTGTAACTAATAACTAGACATTGATTTATGACGCTGTCAGTAGCCAAAAAACCATAATAAGAAGTAGCATCTGGTAGAATATCAAATGCTTCAGTAACAGTTGCTATTTTAGTTGAATTATCAAAAGTGCTTATTGTTCTTAATTGACCTTTACCATTACCAGAATAAATGATTATCTTTTTTCCTGCAGTTACATTTGATGATGTATCTGCAGTATTCAATTTAATCTGAGATGTTGACATTCCTGATCTTGCTTGCGCTTGTTTAATTGATCCTTGAACTAGAGGATTAACAATAATCCCTATCTTTCTGTATTCATTCGATGAAACTATTGCACCACCTTCGTCTCCTTCAAACTTAACTTTAGAAAGAAGATTGAACCCACCCAATTCAACAACTGGATCTGATCCATGTCCACCATTAGGAGAAATAATTACTCTAGCAGTCGCACCGGAACCAGCTGGTGCTGAAATAGTTGCAGTACATTCAGTATATCCGCTTCCTGGATTTACAATTTGAATTTTATTAATTGCATTAGATACAACTCTACAAACTGCAGATAATCCTGTTCCGTCTCCAGAAAAAGTTATTTTTGGTGAAATATATCCTTCATATCCTGCGGCAGCATTTGTTATACCAGGAGAAGCAAGTGTTACACCACCAGCACCATCGTAAGCTGTAATTTCTGCTACTTCAGTTATAACACCTGAAATATTTTTGGTATAAAAGAAAGAACCATTATAGAAACTTGACGTTGCGCTTGGCGAACCACTTGTTATTGTAATTTGAGTATTCGATGTTTTTGTAAATGTCACACCATCTTGTGCATCGGTAGTATCGCCTGTCGATGGCAATAACCTATTATAGCCAGATCCTGAGGATGTTACTTTTACATTATAAACTCCACCAGAAACGGAATTAGTAATAATATCCCAGTTATCTGTGGAATCATCTTCTGCTATTGTTCTAATTGGAAACCAATCAGTTGTTAAGAATTCTGAAGCATCTAGTGGCTTCAAGGTGTACATATATTTCCAAATATATCCATCAGATAAAGGTTGATATAAATCTCCACCTGTAAATGCCGTTGTTGTTGGTTCTACTGTGCTTAGAGCATTTCCGCCATTAGAAATACACTTATACACTTTATAAGTGTCAGTTATAACGTAAAAAGGATAATATTCATTCGTTGAGATTGTTCTCTTAGTCAACAAATCAGATAAGTCTGATTGATTGTCGTACTCTTGATATCTTCTATTTTCTTGCCAACGATGCAAACGAATTACATTTACACAATTTGAAATCGATAATTTCTTAAGATATATCATTTCGTCGAATGCATCAGATTCTAATGTGAACGTGTCGAACACAGAATCTGGAATCAAATCGTTTGTCCAACCACTAGGTTTAGACACAAAGAAATAGACTGATTCGTCTTCGACTGTGTTTTTGAAATTATTTAGATTTTTGTGTCTTAGAGAAGAACTTAAAACTGTTGGCATTTATCTTATCCTTAATTCTATTTATATTGGATATACTTTAATTATTGATTCAACAGGAACATTCGTCGATTTCCAACCAGAATACATTTCTCCTGTAACATATATTCCAGTTGCACCTGTAATCTGTAAAGTAGAAGAATCTCTTACTCTTGTTAAATTATTTGTTGAATTTAATTCATCAGATTCTTCATCTTTTTCCACATATAATACATTATTTATATAATCACATTTAATTACTCTTAATTTATTAGTAATTGATGGATTTATAATTGAAACTTGATTAATTGTTTCGCCATATTCAAAATCTGGATAAGGTCTTTTACTGGTGAAAGTTATAGTACCAGAGACACTACCAGTCGTATATTGACTTAATTTAATTTTCTTTGTAATACTTAAACCTGTATCCACAACTGCTATATCTGTTACAATAGTTCCAGTTGCGATTCCAGTTCCAGAAACAATCGTACCAGTTCTAATATTTGAAGTATCGAAACCAGAATCTATTGTTATAAATTCAGATCCAGCTACAGCACTACCAGTTGTTGTTTTTGTTGTTCCAGATAACACAAACACATAATGACCGTAAGTAGAATAATTGTAATTTAATCCAACCCCAACTCCATTAATAGTTTTCATAATTGGATATAGAGATACACCAGTTCCAGTTGCAGAATTTACAGTAACTCTTGGTTCATAGATATATCCTGAACCTGAAGATGTTACATTTATTGATGTAATTTTTCCATTTCCATCAACCGATCCAATACTTGCGACTGCTCCTGAACCATAACCACCTACGATTGAAATTGTGTCTGAGATTTGATATCCTTGACCGCCTGAAGAGATAACGATACTAACCACAGAACCAGAAAAATGATCATCGTTATAGATTGTACCATTAGGTCCAGTTGCTCCAGTTGGGATACGATATAAATCAGGATATATGTAATATGTAGATTCATTAGCAACTCCAGTTGCTCCGTCTGCAATTATGGTTCCTGGGTTTCCCTCGCAACTTATTGTATTATCTATCTCATTATATTCAAGAATATTAAGAACTGAGTTTACACCACCACCACTTGTAATGATAATATTGTAATAAGGATAAGAATTATTCTCAAGATATAATTTATGAATACCTGTGCTACCAGCAGTAATTGATATATTGCTTGGTGTTAATGCACCAGTTGCACCAGCTCCAGAATTATCGTAATTTGTTGCTAATTTAACTGAAGTCGGACTTGTAACAGTTACCCAATATTTTGTTCCAGAAGTCAATCCACTAACATCTGCATTCCCATTATTATAATAAACAACTTTATCACCAGTAGATAATCCATGATAATATCCTGTTGCACCGGGATATCCTAAACCTGTTGCGCCAGAGAAAAGACTAATCGTGTTACTTGAGATCTGATTTGTTGGATCGAATGAGAATTCTTTCTTGACGATTGCATTAAGTTCATAAGCTGGATCGTAAGGAGATAAACCAAATATTCCAGTTCCACCTGTTGCGCCGGAGACAGAAGAAAGAATATAATTTTGTATTAATCTATAAGAAAGCGATGTTGGACTTGTTCCCTTATCAATATTATGAGATAATGTGAATACTTTTGTAGTACCGTTATAATTTGTAATTCTTCTTACATATTTCGTATTATCTAATGTACCACCATTTACTGTGATAATCATTGAATAATTAGTGTATTCATCATCTTCAGAAGATAGTCCTACGTTAGCTGCACCACCACTAGCATCTATTGTGCTTGTAACACCATTTCCAGGAGAAGTTATAGTTCCAATAAAATCTTGGAAATAATCAGGAATTCCGGAATTTACATTTCTTACAATATCATTTACTGTCGGGCCAAGCATTGCTTTGCCAGGATCTAGTTGCGATACAACAGGAATTGTAGTTACAAAATCGTGATCTATTGTGTGATGTTGTAGATTTAAAGTTCCATTAGTCTGTGTTCCAAAATTATGAACTGGCCCTGATACACCACTTGTTGCAGTGCTTGAATTGATAACTTTATACCAATTGCTATTGTGATAAATTATTTCGTTTGGTTCATAACCTGTAGAACCAACCCAGAATCTAAAACCTGGTTCATAATATTCTAAAATAACCTTACCATTAGTTGCTGTTCCAGAAGTGTGTGTTGGAGCAGTTTGACCAAAGATTCCAGAAATATTTGCATTAGTTGTTCCGGTGATCTTATAGAAGTTTGTATTATGATATAATATATCACCAACATAACCTTTGAATGGATTAAAATATTTTAGAATACAAGTTCCATTTGTTGCTGAACCGATTTCGTGAACTGGTGGATTTTTTCCTGTGGTTCCTGCAGTTGTTACGATATAATAATTATCCAACCATTGTATTAAATCATTAACAGCAGATGGTCCACCAGTGGCACCACTCCAAGTTGTTGGAGTAGAAGGAAGACCTGCGAACCACTTATAAGCTCTTATAGAATCTTTCACATAATTATTTCTTCTGATCGTTATTGTTGTGTAAGTCTTGGCATATTCATTGTAGTCTGTATCGAATGGAGTTTCTTCTCTCTTATAGATTCTTACAATAGATCCTACAGGTAGAGGAGAATAAAACTCAACAGTGTTCGCATCGGCCATGAAGTAGTCAACATTAAACTCTTTCAGTTCACCATTAACATATACAGATAATAATTTTTCAGCGACACCAGAGAATATAAGTTTCGCAGTTCCATTTGTTTGTTCGCCAGAAATAGCAGCTGGCGGTGTTGCGCCAAACGTGCCCGATTCTGATACAATATAAACATAATCGTTACCTGAAATTCTTACGAAAATCTTAGTTGGATTTTCTGTAGTTCCAACGCTTACACTATCTCCAGCTTGCCATTCAGTTCCATTATCTAATAAATCTGTAATATCAAAAGAATTATCTGGCGATCCTTCAACAAAATAAGTGTATTGATAATAGAAAGGATTATAATTATATCTTCCTTCGTATAGAGATTCATCTTTAACAGAAAGAATCTTAGAGAAATATCTTAACCCAGCTGGGTGAATTGTTTGTTCTATCAACTTACCAAAAATATTCGCAGATTGATCTGAGATAATTTCGTAAGAGAAATCTTGGTAATATTCAGAATCTTGAATTTTCTTTTGTGAAGATGGTTGAGAATCTGTTCCAATATAAGAACCATCATAAGTTAATAGAGAAGAAACATTTCCAATAAAAGAAGCATCAGTTCCACCATTTGTAGTAAAAGATGTGAAGCCTTGAGGGAAATTAAAACCGAAATTTTCAATCTTATAATCAGTTATAGAATTATCAGAAACTTGTGTAAATTTATGGATCTGATATAAGCCAGTTGACCCAAGAGATACAAGAGATCCAGTAGAACCTGCTAGTGCACCAGCATAACTTGTAAATAGTTGAAAACCTGTTGAACCAGTAATTCTTGCGTAATAAGTTTCGCCATCAGTTAAACCGATTGGTCCAGAAGATCCAACTGGCCCTGTTGCGCCATTAAAAGAGTAAATAATTTTTCTACCAGTTTTAAAATTATGCGGACTTACGAAAGTTATTGTTTTAGAAGTTGGATTAATATTCGCAATTAATTCAGGATCATAAAGAGAATGATATTCTGATACTCCAGTTGAACCGATCGCAACTAAAGAACCAGTAGAACCTGCTATGGCGCCAGCATAATTCTTGTATAACTGAACTCCAGTTGCACCAGTAATTCTTGCATAGTAAGTTGTATTATCTTTTAATCCAATCGGTGCAAGATATAATGTATGATTTTGATTTAACCCAGTTGCACCTAGAGGAACAATTCCAGTAGATCCACCATTTATTGCCAAATCATATGAAGAATATAGATTAACATATTGATTCGGAATATCCGAATACATTAAAGCTGTTCTAGAAACTGCAGTCGTTGCTCCAACTTCGCCTGAGAAAGAAACGATTGGTGGAATACTGTATCCGAAACCACTATCAGTGACTTTAATAGTATTAACAGAACCAGAAGAAATTGTACATGTTCCTAATGCATTTCTACCAATTGCTCTCCAATTATTAGTTACACCAAAATTATGTGTAGGAACAGATGAACTATCTGCAATAAAATTAGCTGCCCTATAGAATTTAGAAGAAACACCAGTGGCACCAGGGATAGCAAAATTTACTTGAATTTGCGTCTTAGGAACAAAACCTGTAGATCCAATATTAGCAGCACCACTATTAAATGTTGTTGCTCCGGTGTATGGGTTTGTAAATGTTAATGTTGGGGCGACAGTATAATTCGATCCGCCAGAATAATTAGCAATTATAGAATAATTTGTCGTGAATCCTGATGCCCCAGCAATTGTAACTGTTGGAGCAGAAGTATAACCAGTTCCAGCTTGAATTAAAGAAATAGAAGAAACACTAACACCTGTTGAACCATATTGTAAAGTTGCTAATCCTGTTGCGCCTGATCCTCCACCACCAGTAAAGATAAGACCATAAAGTCCTGGTGACATATAATTTGATATTCCAGTAGCACCAATTGTTAAACTACCTATATTAAGCGGAATATCTACTTTAGCTACAATTCCAGAATCATCGGAGATATTTTTACCAACATAATAAGATACATCATCTATTAAACCAATCGGTCCTGTTGCTCCTTCTGGTCCAGTTGCACCATTAAATGAATAAATGACTCTATCGCCGATATTATAAGTATGATCTTCATTAAATATGATTCGATTATTCACATAATCGACATTATCTTTTATGTTAAAATTCGCAATCGTAGTTTTATTATCGGCACTTTGGCCAAATGTATATGTTAAGCTATCGCCAGTTGCGAAATTATGATTATTTCTAAAGGTTATCGTCTTAGATGTACCATTTACATCCGATGCGATATTAAAAGATCTATATAATAGAGAAGCAATATCTGAGATAACAAAATATCTAGGTTCGGAAGTTATAGTATCGGTATTCGTCACCCTAGCTATAAAAGAAGGATTTGCTAAAATTTGATCGCCGAATGAATAGTTAATTCCACCATCTACAATATCTAATGAAACGATACAAGGATTAACTGCACCAATAGGATCATCAGATTTCGTCTTATCTAGATTATAGATCTTAATATCTTCACCAGAAATATCAAAAGTTCCATTAATATCTGTTAAATTCAACTCAAAAACAGTACCTGTTCCAGCAATTGCTACATCATGGATTGATTGTATTACTGCAGTTGTTCCTGATGTTACACCGATTATTTTCTCGCCCAGATAAAGATCAGTAAAATCTTCTTCAGAAATAGAAGTATCGAAAGGAGCGATTCTTATAACAGAATCTTGCGTCCATTTTCCATCAGATACTCTAAGCATATCAACTTTTGGAAAGTAAAGCTCAACATCGGAATCGAATAGAATTCTGAATAGAAATTTAATTGATTTCTCTGCACCCTTTGAGTTATAAAATTGCTTTATAAACTTAATAAATTTTTTAGTATCTACTTCTCTTGAAGATATAGAAGAATCTACTTCAGTATATAACCTTTCAGGAATCTTAGGAGAAAATTCTTTTCTCAACGAATCAACGAATAATTCTATAGATTCATCGATATCTCTTGATGATTTGGCCGCAGCGACTCCTGCATTAATATTTCCGAATTTAAGAGTTGCAACCGCTTCTGCAACACATCCACTTCCACCACCACCAGTTACAATTGCAATAGGTGCTTCGTCTTCTGTGTAATCTGATCCTGAATTAGTTACAACAATCTTCTTTACTACACCAGATTCTATAACAGGATATCCAGAAGCAGCAGCTGCTGATCCAGTTTTCGGGTCATTAATATAAACTCCGTTCGAATCTTTCGTTTGGAAATATACTATTACAGGATTAATACCTCCAGTACTAATAAATTTAGTAGTCACACCAGCAAAAGAAGTTGGTGCGTTAGTAGTTCCGGTAGCACCATGATATGGTCCTGCAGTAAATTTGTGTGTTTGAGAAATTCCAGTATTAGATAGATTTACTAATGCACCTGTTGCGCCAGAAACAGCACCAGCTCTTGTATTGAATATCTGTAATGTATTTGAATTTACTGGTCGGACCCAATAAGTATTATTATCAACTAAACCTATAACACCAGTTGCACCAGCTGGTCCAGTGGCACCATTAAAAGAATAAATTACTTCATCACCTGTAGATAAACCATGTGAAGTTACATTTAAATATTCCGAAGATGCATTAGCTGTATTAATATTAAATGTTTTTGTAATCGAAGATGATGTAGATTTACCGATTACTTGATAAACTCTATTATTAAATGAAAATCTAGAACCACCTTCATATGTGGTATTTCCTTGCCAAGCAACTATAGGATTATAACCAGATCCACCTTCGATAACCTTTACAGCTACAATTTTTCCTGTTTCTTCATCAAGAAAATCGTAGTATTGTTCCATTAATTCTAAGAATAATGGATATTCTTCTCTAATAAATTGTGGAATCTGAGATTTGACGAATATTTTCTTTTTATGAGGAGTGTGCATTTTTACTCTACTGTCATATTTATTGAAACGTCAGTATCTACGATAGTTAATATATTGTTTCTAAATGAAGTAACTGTATACTCGAATGGTTCTGAAATTAAATCTAATGTATTATCTTCATTAGGTATTGAAGATGGTTTAAAATTTGTAATTTGAACTAAACCAGAGTTATAATTTATCGTACCGGCATTCGCTTTGACTATTACTTTTGTACCAGCCGAGAACTTATAGATTCTTAATAATCCAGAAGAATCATCCTCAAGATAATAATCTTCATTAGACAATCCAAGAGTTGAATCGTTAACTGCTTTAAACGAAGATAAGCTAGCGAAAGTTCCTTCTCTTAATCTATTTTGGAAATTAATCGTATAAGTTGATGTGACATCTAATATTATGTCAATATTCTTTCTTAATTTAATAGAAGAATAATTTGAAATAATTGATGAATCTGCGTTATCAATTGAGCTTACGAATTTAGAATATGAAAATCTTGTACCAAATTTAATCAAATTTTCGACATTGAAATTGCTAATTGTCTGTCTTACTATTGAAGATAATTCAGAAGAAGTGTAAATTGTTCTTTTTGGATCAAATAAAACTGAAGAATTTACAGTAATAAAAGTATATTCAGGATCTATAATTTCAGGAATAATTGAGATAATATTCTTATCTCCTAATACATTATTTAAGATTTCTTGTTTAACGGAATTAGTTACTCTAAATCCTTTCTTCGGTTTAAAAGAAATAAAAACTTTCCCATAGATTGGCGGAACATTATCTTGACCACCCCAAACCGAAATAGATTCTGCTTGCGGATAATCTCTTTCTAAAAAAAACTTATAATCTTCTGCAGTAACTGCTCTTCCTTGAGTGTAGAAATTGTTAAGAGCACTTGTTCTTATTGATTCGATTCCTTCTTCAGCTGATCCAGAATGTGACACCTCAACATTATCATACACAATATCAGAAGATCCGAAAGTTTCTAGACCCACATCTCTTCCTGTTCCAATAGTAGTCGATAGAGTAAATTTTGAAATACCGTTGGCCGCTTCGCCTGAAGAAGTTTGGAATGTAATAAGAACTGTGTCGCCAGCCTCAGGCTTCTTACCTAAAACACCATCGCCAAATTGAATAATGTAATTTCTATCAACAGATTCGAACAAATAAAAAATTTGTTCTTCTGAATCTAAAATAGTAATATCAGAAACAAGATTATAAGTTTGTAGATCTCCAGTTTGACCTAATTCTTTTACATACACTTCAATCGAATCCGTATCAATATTGAAATTATTGATAAAGAATTTTTCTCCAGCAGTTGCAGTTATAGGATATCTTATCGTGAATCTTGATCCTTCTCTTAAACGGACGTCTGTGAATGTATAATATCCGCCAGATACTCTAGAAGTATAAGCAACAACTGGTTGAAAAATATAAGTTGTTCCATCAATATCACCAGTAAAATTTGTAGTTTTATCGAGAGTTAATGATGTGTTTTCTGGATCCGTTGTTGGTATTCTGAAGGAAATATTTGATATAGCAGATTTTCTTGATCTTGGTGTGTAGCCTAAATTTTTAGCAATAGAAACAATCGATGATCTTGTTTGGGCTGTGTCAATGAAATTTTCATTTAAAGCCATATTAAGATATACCGCATTATAATGCGTATTGTAAGCAAGTATATCTAGGATAAGTGCTAAACCAGAACCTTCGAAATTATAATCTGTGAATGTGGTGTTGTTAGCAATATAAGCAGCTATATTGGCTCTTATTGTTTCGAAATCTAAATCTGAAACTAACTTGGAAATTCTTTCTGCCATTTTATCTTATTCTCTCTAGCTGTACTCTTACGGATACTGGTTGCTCAATATTAACAACATAAAATGAGATTTCTATTTCAATACCATTTTGATCTGGAAAATCTTTTACTATAACATCAATTACTCTTGCTCTCGGTTCGAAATTATTTATACAATTTTCTATATTGATCTGCAAAATAGTAGCAGTCTCAGGAGTAATGTTTTCAAACAAAGATCCATAAACACCAGAACCTATTTCTGGGTGAAATAATCTTTCTGAAAAGTTTGTCATAACCAACAATTTAACTGATCTCTTAACTGCATCCACATCAGTTAAGGTGTAAATATCTTTTGTTTTTGGATTTTTCTGAAAAGATAAATCTATATCTTTATATCTATTCGTTAAAGTGGTTGGCATATAATCTATTTATTTATGAAAAGAACGGAATCTTTGGAATAGAAGATAAGGTAGTGATTGTTGTATTCAAAGAATCTATTGTTGTGTTTAAAGAATTATATAGAGTAACATACTGATTATTTCTAGGATCAATTGCTGCTGGTAATGTTGGTAAAGTTTTTCTACTCTTTCTCTTATTCTTAAAGAAAGAATTGATCTTCTTTACATTATTTGCGATATTCTTAACATTTTGGGCTGTAGCAATTAAATTATTTGCAATATTTTGAACATTAGCAACTGTATTTGCAACATTATTAATTTGAATAAGAGCTTCATTTACATTCGGAATATTTCCAGTAACACCGAAACCTAATGCATTTATGTTTGTTGTTAATGTTGACATATTTGTTAAATCATTTGAGATAGAAGATAATCCGTTATTTACATATTCATTAATGTCATCTATCGATTGTTGAACAGTTGATGATGAGTTCTGAATAGTTGTAAGAGATTGGTTATCATCGATCAAATTCGCATAAGAATCGACTGTCCTTGAAAGTGATGATGATTGATTCCTTAATACAGCTGTTATGTTATCAATATTAGATAATGATTCTTGAATATTATCTAAAGACATATTTTGCGTAATTCTTTGTAAGGAATTAACTGTGTTATTTACTGAACTAATTTGATTAACACTATCACTTAAAGCTGCATTAAGTTCATCAGAAATAATTCCTTCAGCTGAAAGAACTCCTAAAGAATTAAACGCTGATTCGTTTATTGTTCTCCAAGATACACCACGATTTATAAATGGAGCGATAATAGCTGCTGCTTCCATTGCAATTGTTGCTGCTCTTTGTATTTTTGCTGTAATTGTTTTCGGTTTTTTAGCAGAAATTCCAGCAAATATAGTAGCTGTTGTTTGTACGTTTGGTATCATTTCTTTAAAATGGATTAAATGTTAGTGGCCCTGTCGGAGCCGTCTTTGGAAACTTTCTTGTTACCGTTGGTGCTTCTAAATTAATTCTCATATTAGATTTTGCATTTAAAAATCCTGCTTTTGCTTCTAAATCTAGATTAGTTCCAGCAACAATTTTCGTACTAATCAAAGAACCAACGCTTGTGTTAATTGTTGAATTTACAGATGTGAATGATGAATTAAGAGTTACTGAACCAACCGACCCAATTTCAGTTGAAACTGTAGAATTAATAATAGTAGAAGTTAAAGATGATATATTCATATTCAACAAAGAAGACAGTCCCATTGTTGTTTTTGAAGCCATTGCAATTGATCCTAATGTTGTATTAACATTGAAATTTGTATTGGCTGTCATTCTTATGTTTTCAGCAGATATATTTAAGTCTCCGCCAGCATCTATATTAATATCTTTTTCTGAAATAACAGAAACATTATCATGACAATATAGAGAAGTTTCACCAACAGCCTGTATTGTAATCTTCTCTCCAGCCTGAACATTTATGTCATTTGCAGAATAAACATTACATCTTCCATCAACTGTTATGTTTACAGAACCAGATACATATATTCTATCATCACCTAATATAATAGAATAATTATCTCCATTAACTTTTGTTAATTTATTAGCTTTCTTTTCACCATCTTCTTCTACTTCATAGATTTCGTAAAAAGTTCCTAATCTATGATATTCATGGATTCTCGTTTTATCTTTTGTATCGTCCCACTCTTTAATGTGTCCAGATTCTGTTTGAAACACATGATTAAATGGATATTTTGCGTCATAAATTGGTAGAGGTTCAGACCAAGAAGTATCATCGCCTTCTTTTCTAGGACCACCGTTATTAGATACACCTTCTAAGGCGACAGGAACAGTTTTTACAGCTTTATCTTTTCTTTGTTGGATAATTGTTTCTGAAATCTTTTCATTTCTTGCTAATCTATTTGTATCTGATTCTTTCAGATAGGAAGATTCTGGATACTTATTTGTTGGATCATTAAATCCTACTTGAGGATTTCCTTTCTTTTGAGGAATACCACCAATTGTTCCGAACACAACAGGTTCTTGACAATTATCGCCATCTCTAAAGAAACCAACAACCCAAGTTCCTTCAACTGGTCCAACTGGTGCTTCTCCGATCCCATTCATAGAAGCAGAAGTAATCGGCATGATTGGATAAGCCCAAGGTAAATCTTCTGTTGGAATTTTATTCTTATCTTCTGTATGGATTCCAAGAATTCTTACACGAAGTCTTCCTAACTTCAATGGATCCATACGATCTTCTACTACGCCTTGGAACCAGACGAAATTATCGAATCCTATAAACGTATTTGTACTTGGCATTATTCTACTACACTCTCTAGAGATTCTTTAGAACATTCTAAAGTCATATTATAAGAAGATCTATTTATGACATGTCGTATTGCCGTAATTAGAAAATTACCTCTGTAATATTTATCAAATTTGTTCTCACCACTAGATTCGGGTGAAGGTAAATCGAATTTAATAACATCTCCAGATTCTAATGTAGCATCTCCGGTTACCACTATCTTAATTCTAAAATAATTAAGAGAAGATAATCTACTTAATTTAGAAGAAGATATATTTTGTAAGCGATTTGGATTTTCCGCTGTTCCTAAAGAAGTTAACATAATCCTGGATTCTTTATAAGAAGGATCATCGAATCTCTTATCGGATATATTTTTAACTCCAGAATATATTTTATTCTCAGATAAATGATAGAAGTTTTCAAATTCTTTATCATAATTAAATGGTATTTTTTCCCATTCTTTTTTTGTAATATCATGAGTAATTAATGTGTTATTGAATAATCCTGTTGTATTATTTTCGATGGTATTGAAAGAATTTACAACTTCATAATTTAACGCATTAGAGTGCTCTGAATTATTTTGCAAATCATCTCCATCTGGTAAATTTCCTGGCCTAAAGAATATAGTTTTTCTTGCATCATACGCAAGCATATCATCTATTGATAGAAACCAAAATTTTGAAGTTACTTCTTCGCTATATCTACTTGAAGTATATCTTGCTCGGTCTCCTTCTGTTGGCCCATCGTTATATAATGTTTGAAAAAAGAAGAATCCTGGTGTGTTGTAAGTATATGAAATAGATCTAGATGCCAACCAATTAATTGTATAAAGAGGACTCCAATTTGGAATCACAACATTTGGTGCTTCGTGTGTTTTCTCAAATTCATAAGTTCCTGTAGTTCCAAAATCTTTATATATATTTTCGATAATTGAATTCATTGTCTTATTTTTATAAGATTTCGACACTTTAATGTTTCTATCAAGAACAGATTCTTCTGAAATAAAATGTATTTCGTAAGTTTGAGAACGTTCGTTTAACATAGTTCTATTTCTTACGTCAACAATTCTACCGAAATATTTAATTTTATTCTTCTTAATTTCCGTAAGACTTTTAATATCTGTCTTCTTATTCGGATCGATATATTGATGAACAGGAACTTCTAATTCAATAAGAATACCTTCATTACCTAAAATCGGTAAAGAATTTAAACCACTTATGATGTTATTCGCATCAATTACTTCAATATAGCCACTAATAGTTGCTGTGAAAATTGATTCGAAAATATTGATTTCTGAGAAAATAGGAGATATATCCAGAAAGTTTTTTTCAGAAAATATAATAAGATTTTTAAGAGTATAATTTCCTGCTTGTAATTTACCCATTTATTTAACCAGAAAATTAAAAGTATCTACAAATGATTGTAAATATTGTTTATTCAATAAGAGAATATTTCTTTTAGATTCATTAAGTTCAAATTCATAATCGTATATCGATTTAGCTTTTTTCATCACTCGACCATTTTGAGTATATGGTCTTGGAATTTGAGAATCTGGATTACTAAAATCGTAATCTATTTGAGGAACTTCTAAGAAGAATGTATTGTCTTCGTATTGACTTCCTACAGGATCGATTGATAAGATGCCTGTCGCACCATTTATTTGAGTTTCTTCTGTATTTCCAATATTAGTTGAGAATCTTTCGTATGCTTCACGAATATAATATTTGTAAGTTGTTTGCGCTGCGGCAACTGATCCATATGTGTCAACAATATAATTCTGAAACTCTTCTGTATTTAAAGGAAAATCGTAGAATCTATCAAATTTGTCATTTATCATCATTATAACCCAGTAAAAATTAGGAGAATCGTAAACATCATTAGATATAGATTCAATATTTTCTCCTTCTTTGATATTGTATTTGTAATATAATGATTGATCATCAGTTGGAGATATCTTTCTAATAACTCTTACTGTGATATCCTTCAGTAGAGAAAAAGTATTTCCTGTTTTATCAGAAAAATTTGGATAAAGAAGATAAGGAAATTGTTTAAAGTATGACATGTTGTTATTCTGGTGTTACCGCTTGACCTAGATTTTTTTCTTCATTTAATATCTTTTCAATAAAATCTCTTGTTAACGGATTCGTTTCTTTAAAATCCAATTCAATTTCAATCTCAACTGGTGCGCCTTTTGTAATTCCATCTTTATTTTTAAATGTAACGAAATTATTTCCTCCGTACGAAACGGTGTAATTTTGTAGTACAGATCTGTAAATCTTATAGATAAATTTATTCTGTTTCCCATCACTTGTAAAGAATCTGATTTCAAATTCAGCAGGATATCTATAAAGTAAAGATCCTGCAGCTAATGTTGGATGCATATACTTTTCAAATATTTTTATTATCTCATTAATCGTTTCAGATTCTTTTTCAGATTTTGCTATTAATTTGTATTTAAACTTGAATTCTCTAAACTTAACGCCATTAAATAACAATTCTTTATGTGGATTTAAAGCTAAACCAGCTGCAGCGCCGCCAATCTTTAAAGCGGAGGGTGTAACACTTCCTAGTAATTTTCCTAAAGAAGATGTTATCGGGAATTTTGTTTGAAGTACTTCTAATGCTGATGGAGCCCCATCACCCGGACTTTTACTCAAATCAGCAACAACTGTACCTAAAACACCAGATATAGCTTGTTTCCCCTCTTCTATGTAAGAAAAAGAATCATCGTAAGAAACACCATAATTTGTGCTGAGCGACAATGGCATAGGTAGAAATATATTCTCTTTAACTCTTCTTGTACTATTTAAACTTTGTCTGATTGTCAATCCTTTTTGAGTGACGTCCCCGCTTTCAATAGCTGTAACTGCATTACCAGCTGTATCTTTGATAGTTTGTACAGCATCAGTGTCTGATGCTGCATATGTATCAAGAACAGTTATTAAACAAAAGACTTTACCATATTTAGATCCTAATAGATCTCCTGGGTACATTTTAGCTGCTGGTATGTTATTATTTGCCATTTGTTGTTGTTTCCATATTATCTATTTATTTTAAGAATAAATGATTCTCTGTAATTACAATAAAAGACATACCTTGTTTCTCAGCATATTTCTTTGCTGCATTCCATTTTGCAGAATTTATAAGATAAGTTTTGACAGTATTCACATAAGATTCAGTTATCTTCTTTGGCCTTTTTGGTTCTAAAGTTTGCACATATGGTTTAATTTCAACAAGATATTCTTTAATTTCTTTTTCTTTAGTCAAAACCTTAAGATAGAAATCAACAAAGTATCTGTGATACTTCCCATCTAATGGAGAAATATAAGGAACAACATGTTCTTCAGAACTAAATTCTAAAATATTTGGATGATTATCTAAGTATTTTAGGAATTTAAGTTCCCAAGTAGATCTCCAAATTATGTTATTCGGATCTCCTTTGTATTTTCCCTTATTCTTTAAATTATATCTTCCGGAATAAGCCATATTCTTATTTATTATAAATATAGATTATGAGATCTCTAAATCAATTCAAAGCGCACATTAATTCACTAGGAACAGTTAAATCTAATAGATTTGAAGTATTCTTCGTTGGCGGTCCAATTAGTTGGCCTACGTCACCAAGAGATTTATCTTTTCGTTGTGAGTCATTAAACATACCTGGTTCACAAGTTTTAACCACTGATTTTAAATTGTATGGCGGTCAACCTATAGTTAAAATACCCAATGGTAGAGCTGTTGATGAAGTTCAAATGACTTTTTTAACTGCCGGAGATATGCGAGACAAATATTGGTTCGACGAATGGATAGATAAAATAACTGATCTCAGTAATAATACAGTATCATACTACAATGATGTAGCTTCTGATATTACTATCGATATTTTTAACGAACGTACAATTAGTATAGAACAAACAGAATCGACGGGTACTTTCGTTGACCTATCTGGTACAGGACCAACTAATAGACCATTTAGAGGACCATCTGGATCTGAATTAGTTCAGATCTATTCAGTCAAATTAATAAAAGCGATTCCAACAAGAGTCGAAGCTGTTCAAGTTTCTTGGGCAGATGTTGATCAATTATTCAAATACACTGTAAGTTTCTCATACGAAACTTTACAATTCTTAAAATCATCGAATATAACAAAATTAGATTACAAACACCTTGATAAATTACAAAAATAAGGATAGAAAAATATGCTACCGAAATTGAAACACCCATCTTATGAAGTGACAATTCCTTCAAATGAAAAGATATATTCATTTAGACCTTACACCGTAAGAGAACAAAAAATTCTTCTTATGATGCAAGAATCAAATTCAATTGAAGAATTATCAAAAACGATAACGGATCTCATAGAATCTTGTTCAACAAATAACTTCTCGACAAAAAATTTAGCATACTTTGATATTGAGTATCTCTTCATTAAAATAAGAGCTAAATCTGTTGGTGAAACTTCTAATCTATCTTTTAAATGCAATAATCTTATCGGAGAAGATATTTGTGGTAATGTTAATAAGATTGAAGTTTCGTTAGAAGATGTTGAAGTTGATTTTTCGAAGGTTGTATCGAAAGAAATAAACATATCAGATAATCTTGTTATAAATTTGCGATATCCAAATATTAAATCTGCAAAGTATCTAGAAGAATATAATATTACAAGAAATATAGATAAGTTAATTGCAGCTATATCTGAAGATTTAGACACAATTGTCGACGAAAATAAAGTATATGATGAGTATACTCAAGATGAATTAAGAGAGTTTCTATTAGGACTAGATCTAACGAGTTTTAAATCTATCTTAGAATTCTATCTCAGTGTTCCGAAATTGAGGAAAGTTATCAATTTTAAATGTAGTTCTTGTGGATACGAAGAAGAAGTTACTTTATCTGGTATCTCAGATTTTTTCGAATAGCTATTAATAATGATAATTTGATGAACTATTATATTAGTAATTTTACTATGGCGCAGTTTTACAAATATTCGCTTACTGAGTTAGATGAAATGTATCCTTGGGAGAGAGAAATTTATATTTCGTTATTAAATAAACACATAGAGGAAGAAAACGAAAGAATAAAAAATGCCAAGAAAAACTAATAATCAAAAAGTAGCAAGTAGCGTGAGAGGATCTGTAGAAAAATTCTCAGGCGATATCGAATCACTTTCTTCTCAAATAGCTAATCTAACAGATGCAATTATATCTGAAAAGAATTTGACTGCATCTAAAATCAAAAGCGAACGTGAATTGCTGGCTAAGAAAACTGCTTTACGAAATCTTAAAGAAGACATCGACGATCTAAGAAGCGAAAGAAAAAAGAATCAAGATAAATTAGATAAATTATTAGCAGATGCAGAATCAGAAGCACAAAAAGAAAAAGAAGAATTGCGTAAGAAAGAAACGCAATATTCTGATTCAGCTAAGAAATCTTTCGAAGGTGGTCAATTCATTAGTGGAATGATCTTTAAATTCTTGGGAAGAAATGAGAAAGATAAGAAACAAATTGAAGTAGAAAGAAAGGCTGATAAACAAGCACAGATAGAAGAATTACAAAATAGATCAAAGGCATTAAAAGAACAAACTTCTACATTAAAAGGATTAAGAACTAATATCATTGGTCTTAATACTAATATAATAGAATCCGAAGAAGAAAGAAAATATGAACAGAGAGACGCCGAAAAGGTTGCATCTGAAGTATCTAAGTTCGCTAGTGTAAAATTATTAGATATCGAACCAGAAGCTCTTTCTAAATTAGAAAAGATTTTTAAATCTTCGGTATCTGAAAAAGAAAATTCAAATACATTATCAGATATTCTTTCTTCATCTCGAGGGTTACTAACATTCTTATCTTCTACTGCAGGAATAGCTGGTATTGCGACGACACTCACAGCTATAGCAGCTTTAGTAAGTACAAAATTTAAAACAGATGAATATGTTGCTGAAGAAAATAAAAAAGCAATTAAAGATCAAGAAACATCTACTAAATTGATAGAAGGTAGAATAACCGAATCAAAAGCCTTAGAACAATTAAAAACTAATGCAGAAGGTTCTAATCTAGCTCTTCAAAGATTAAACGCAGCTGCTGGTGATCTGACATTACAGGTTCAGGACGAATATGCTGCGAAGATAAAATTAATGAAAATTTATGATGAAGAAGCTAAGAAGAAATTTGGAACTACTCTACAAACACCGACCGAAACATTAAAACAATGGTTAGAATCAGATAAACAAAAATTATCTATTGAAACAGACTATGATATAAGAAAAAAACTAGAAGAAAGAATCAAATATAATGAATCTGTTCTTTCTGGTAGAAACACAACACCAATACCGTCGGGTCCAAGTGTACAAAAGGTTGAAACACCTAAACCAGTACCAACACAAGCAGCTCCACAAAAGGTTGAAACACCTAAGCCAGTACCAAGTATTGGAATACCAAAAGCTGGTGCTAAACCAACTGCGCAAGTTGAGAGTTCTATCATAGATAGGGTTTTAGGTGAGATTGGTTCTTTCTTACCAACTGGAGTTGGGAGTTTAACTCCAACAGCAATGGCGGCAACTACACCTTATTATTCGCCAATAACATTACCAAGAAATGCTGCACCTATATTATCACCAAATAAAATTTCTCCTACTCAAGCACTAGAACAAGCATTAAGAGAAAGAGGATTGTCAAAACAATTTATAGCGGCGGCTATTGCTAATGTATTTAAAGAAAGTGCAGGCGGAATGGTTCCTGAAAATTTGGATTATAGTAAGGACCAAGCCGAAAGAGTCTTAACGATTTTTGGGGAAAGTCGAATACTTGGAAAAAATAGTTTAACTAAAGAACAACAGGAAAAATTTAAAGAATATAAACAATTAAAACCAGAACAACAGAAACAATTTTCCTTCTTAACGGATGAACAGAGGGCAAAAATCAAATCAATGACAAGTGATATTAATGCATTTACTGAACAAGTTTATGGGGGAGAATTCGGTCGCAAACAATTAGGTAATAAAGAAAGGGGAGATGCTGTCAAATTCAAAGGTAGAGGATTAGTCCAATTAACAGGACGTGGTAATTACGAAGCAGCGAGTAAGGCATTGGGTGTGGATTTGGTATCAAATCCTGAGTTAGTTAATGATCCTATAATAGGTCCAAAAGTAGCTGCTTGGTATCTAGAGAATTCTAGTCGTAATAGAGCTAAAAAAATGGGATTAGATTTAAATACTGTATCCGATCAATCGAAAGTGAATGAGATTGTGACATCTGCTGTAGCAGGATCAACAATAAAACGTGGAGAAAAAACATATTTAGGAGGTTTACTCTCTAAAGTTGATACACTCTCGAATGAATATAATACAGGTGGTCTGCAGATGTTAGAAAGAGCTACAACTAACAAAGCCCTGAAAGAACCACCACAAGGAAACAACGTTTTCGCTGTTAACAATACCAACGTTGTAAATCAACAAAAATCTGGAGGAAAGATAAGAGAAACTCCTCCTCCAACTTACAATCCTCAAGATAGAACACTTCATTCTAATACAAGAACTGGCGCTTAAAAGAAAGCATCAAGAGTATTAGAACTAACCTTTAGCCTCTTATCTCTTAATCTCAGTTCGGCGTGCCCGGTGGTTTTGCGAATATAATATGTACATAGATCTGGATACTTAGATTCTAAGAACTTTGCAGATTCGTCAATTCTCTGTTCAGTTCTTGTTTCTTGCATACCACCAGGCTCTTTATAATAAGCGGAAGAAACTGTCAGATAATTAATTCTCAGAACAACACCATCTTGAGAGTAATATTTAAGAGTCCGTTCGAAATCTTCTTTATCTTCTAATCCAACATAAGCAACATCAGAGTGTCGATTAATAGTACCATAGCAAGAACCAATGATGTAATACAAACCTTTACCGATATTATCTTTCATAAAGTAAGGATTTGATGCTGCATAAATTCCCCAGATATATGATCCTTCTTTTTCGCAGGCTCTAAACGCAGTTTGAATATGTTCTTTAAAATTTGTACACTCGACCAGTGTCTTTTCATCTTTTCGGAACATAATCTTATCTAGATCGTCGTCGCACCAAACTAACTTAGTTCCTTCTGGAAAGTAATTTACAATAAAATTACGATTACCTGCTAGTGTTTTAACAGAAGGAATAATATGTGGCGTTAGTCCGACTTTCTCACATTCATCTTTATATTCAGATAATTCATTCTCATCAGATAAGAAACAATAGATATTATTAATATCTACATCATTTCTATTCAATGTACTTAATGTTTTAGTTGCAAAAGTTTTTGCTCTTTTATAAGAAGGAACAACAAAAATAAAATCAGACATATAACTCCTAAATTGTACTTTTTAATTTAGACCACTTAACTTTTTTATGTAGCGACTTACCAAATCCATTATATTCAATAATTAGATTCGGATTATTCCATTTCTTAGAAATATGATCAATGGTACATAATAAATTTTGTTCTTTTCTTAGATTTAGATCGTATCCACCAACACCATTATTTTTAAGAAATTTTCCTCTATTGATCATATGATAATTTATTAGAAATCTATTATGTTTATCTAGACCACCATAAGTTATATGATGATTGATTACATAATCAAAATCTTCCAAAAAAGCTACAGATTCATCAAATCTCACTTTTTCTTGTGGTTTATGAACCATAAACTGTCCTGATATCATTCCTTTTTTAGATATTGAATTATTCGCATAAAAAGGATTTGTATTTGACGGAACTCCAGCAAGATAATAATTAGAATTTTCTAAAGTCGAATGCAATTCATCGACAACTTTTATTATTTCAATATGTTTAGATTTCTTTTTATTATTTTGTAAATCTAACACATTCGACGAAATATAATCATCATCCATAGTAACGCAGTATTGATTTCTATCAAAAGCAAATTCTAGAGAAATATTCAATTGCTTAGATTTCATTGGTAATTCGCCATCAACCAATAATATATTCTTTGCACCTGCTTTTGAATATGCTTCGTAGTTACTTCTCGGAATTACCCAATAATGTTCTACTTCTTTAAGAACATTATTCATAATAGGAACTGAAAATTCTCTATTTGCAGATTGTATTGTATAAAATATACCCATTAGATATCCAACACTCCAGCTTTCTTTCCATAAATATTATCTTCAATCTGTGCAGCATATTCGTGTAACCCATTATCCACTAGATACTTATACCACTCTTCTGTTTCCCACATTCCTTTTGAAACACCATTCCATCTTTCGTGCCACAAAGGATGCTTGTTATTTAATCGACGATTCTCAACGAAATTGTATCTTGTGTCTTCATAAGCCTTACTCTTACAATCAGCCATTTTCTCACGCATATAACAAACAACTGAGATTCTTTCTCCTTCACCACCAATAGAAGTATTACCATGAATCTCATGAACATCCATCATAATTACATCACCAGGTTGAACATCAACAGCTGCTCTGAACTCAGGAAATACAAGATAAGCGCCAGTATAAGGAACACCGTTCGAAACAACAGATAAATTACCAAAACCTTCTTTTAGATCACCAGCATCACGATGCGCTGCTGTTCTATAAGTCTTATTAACTGTAATAGTTGTGTATGCAGAGTTTCCAATTCTGAATGAAGGATCTAACTTTAGTACTTCTCTATTTTGAACTTCCCAACGACCAGGAATTAATTCCTTGAATAACTCGGAAATTCTTTCAATAAAAGGAATAGAGGCTTTGAATTTATCATTATGATTTGTTGAATAAGAAGTGGTGCGGCAATAAGGAATTCTAGGATAACGATCAAAATATCCAGCAATACCACTATTTACTGGATTGGCATAAGAAGTATCTGAGATCCAATCATAAATCTTTTCGACTTCTTCTAGTCTTTCGTTAGGAGATAGATTCTTTACAGAATGAGCCCAAACATCAAAGTCGAAATCTTTTGGTCTCTTCTGTGTTAACCAAACAGATCCTCTTGATCCAACTTCTGTAGAATTCTTATACTTCACATACATATCATCAACCGGATTATCAGATGTAACTGTTGTCATTGTACCAGATAAAGTCTCTAAAACTTTTTCTTGTAGAAGAGTTACCCAGTCACGACCAGTAGACTTCTCAGTTCTTGGACCAGCAGCGATACCACGATTCTGTGATTCACCAGCAGCTTCTCGCAAACTTTGATAAGCAGTAACTTGCATCTCAGGAGAGAATACACCCTTACGAAATTTAAGTAGAAGATAATCTTCTAAGTTTGGATTCTTATCTGTTGGAGGAATGGGTTTGTACACATCACAATCTTCTTGTATTAGAATATCATAGTGAGAATCATCTAAAAAAGTTCCTAATAATTTTTCACCAACTTCAAATCTATTTTTTAGATAAATTGTTTTCATATAGTCCTTATACTTTATTATACCTTATAATGTGTTCTGTAGCAAGTTTTAAAACTTGCTACAGAAGTATTTAGATAAGTTAATCTGGTATTTGCCAATTTCCATCTTGCGTTTTACATTTTGTAACTTTCGCTTTCTTTTCTTCTCCATCTATTGTTACTAAGATAGGAAATTCTTTACACTCAATCTTTGAGTCAGAAGATTCATTTGTTTTCTTAGTAGCTCTACCAACGACAAATCCTAAAACACCAACACCTAATCCTATTGCTGTTGCTGCTCCTGGAGAAATACCAGTTCCTGATGTTCTACTTGAATATCCATTCGTAGGATAATGGTAGTGTGTATTATATCTATTTCTATTACGCCATCTCCAATGATTGGCGAAAATTGGTTCTACGGTTGCGAAGATCAATAAAAAACTAATTAGTAGCTTGCCCATAATTCTCAAACTCCTTCTGAGAAAGAATTTTGATATCTAGAAGATTCTGAATCTTGAAACTTCTATATTCTTTTTTATTTAGGTCGAAGGTAGGAATTACTGATTCGTTTTCTTTACGAGGTTTAATAACCTGCCCTTCAAGCATAACTTTCTTTGGTGTGTAAGAAGAGTTATTTGTACATAACATTTCACGAATTTCTCCGTTTGTCTTAGTGAACGAGATTAAACAGATATTTTCTTTTAGAGTCTTGATTAACTTATTACGATATTCAATAAATTCTTCTTGTGTCATATTATTCCTTTTTCTTTTTCTTTTTATCGTGCCAGTAATCATCTATAGATTTTTTAGATTTATTAGTGAATCCACGCAAGTCAGGTGAGTCCAGAATAGGTGTACCCATCTGTATAAAATTAAAATCATCTGTACCGAGATAATTTGTTCCAAAATCGGAACCAAACTTTGAATTGTCAGTATTAACTAATCTAACATTTTGAATTGAACTGTCAATTCTTTCTTTTAGATTATCAGAATCATCAATTACTTCATCTTTTTCGTGATTTAGATAGATTAAGAAAATAATATTATGGATTGCTTTGTAGAGATCCTTAACATTCTTACCGTCTTTCTTACCGTAACGAGCCAGATATTCAATAGCGTTCGCTACATACGAACCTTCTCCATGCCCTATAGCCATAATAAGATCGTTCACTTGAACATTATCTTTTGAATTATAATGTTGCGAATAAGTTGTTACAATATATTCTAGCACATTATCTAAAATCTCTTTTTCTTTATATTTCATTTCACTTTTTCCTTTCTCTAATTATTCGTCGTCAATAGGGTAGATGACCCAGACCTAGACCTAGAATAAAACCTAGACTCAGAACAAGACGAAGACCAAGATCCAGAATAAGACGAAGACCAAGATCCAGAATAAGACCAATACCCAGACCCAGATCCAGAATAAGACCAATACCCAGACCCAGATCCAGAATAAGACCAATACCCAGACCAAGAATAAAACCCAGACCTGGACCTAATATTTCTTTTGTTTCTTCTGTAGATTGATTTTTTAATCATATAACTATTATATCACACACCCCACAACTTAGTCAAGTCTTCATTATCTAAAAAATCTCCAGAATTATCTTCTTCACCAAAGATTTTAAGAGTTACTTTTGTTTGTCTGAACATCTCGATAGTT
>Ga0315907_10001415_pt1 | contig 32470 bp, 22 predicted proteins | sample LakEriMetagenome_3_FD_203525 | JGI IMG/M metagenome (GOLD analysis project Ga0315907, IMG submission 203525) | Freshwater fungal communities from buoy surface, Lake Erie, Ohio, United States - Buoy 12 MA123 | ecosystem: Environmental > Aquatic > Freshwater > Lake > Lake biofilm | place: USA...
ATTCCAATTGATTATATAACAGGAACATCTGCAGGAGCGTTAGTTGGTTCAATGTACGCTTCTGGTTACAGTCCTGAAGAAATTGAGCAATTTGTCTTAAGCGATGAATTTTTACTAATGACCAATGGAAAATTAAAAGCCTCTCAACGCTTCTCTCTTCGTGAAGACGAAAATGATGCAGATTTGCTTAATGTCACTTTTACACTAAAAAACATCTTAAAAAAATCATTACCAACCAATGTTGTTGCTTCAACTTATTTGGATTTTGAAATGATGAAATTGCTGGGAACAGTTAGTGCTTCTTATTCTAAAAATTTTGATAGCCTCTTTGTACCTTTTAGATGTGTCGCTTCAGATATTACGAATAAAAAATCAATCGTTTTCTCGAATGGAGATTTAAATCAAGCTGTAAGAGCTTCTATGACTTTTCCATTTTATTTGAGTCCCATTCGAATTAATGGGAATTTACTTTTTGATGGAGGTTTGTACAATAACTTTCCTGCTGACATTATGTACAAAGATTTTAATCCTGATTTCATTATCGGAAGTAATGTTTCATCAAATGCAGCACCGCCAACAGAAGATGATTTAATCAGTCAGTTAACAAATATGTTGGTTTCCTATTCATCATTTGAATTACCGTGTGAATATGGAATTATTATTCAACCAAAAACAACGGTATCTACTTTTGAATTTAAAGAAGTTCAACAAGCAATTACGGATGGTTATAATTCTACTCTTTTGTATTTAGACTCTATTGAACATCATGTTGAAAGAAGAATTTCGAAGATTGAATTAGATTTGAAAAGAAAAGAGTTTAAGTCTAAAATAAGTCCATTAAATATTGAATCTATTTCTACCTACACTAACCAAAATAAAGAAATTAAATACGCTGAACGGTCTTTATACAATCCAAATCGAAAAAAAATAGTAAGTCCATTAAAAATTGAAAAAAGATATTATCGCTTGTATTCCTCTCCGCAAGTCGATTTTATTTACCCTACACTGGCAAAGAAAACAGACTCTACCTACTCTATGAATTTGGAAATTAGAAAATCTAAAGAATTTAAATTAGAAGCAGGAGGGATTTTCTCTTCACGACCAATAAATACTGGGTTTATAGCATTATCGTATCGAAAAGTTGGTAAAATTGGATTGAACATTAAAAGCAACTCGTATTTCGGAAAGTTTTATGGTTCTACAAAAACCGAAATTACTGTTGACGTTCCTTCAACTTACCCAATCTCAATAGCGCCTTATTTTGTTTTGAACCGATGGGATTACTTTAAAAGTTTCGCAACATTTTTCGAAGCAGTAAAACCCTCATTTCTAATTCAAAACGAAATGTACTATGGTGTTAAATTTACCCATCCTATCGACAATACCTCAAAAAGCACTTTTGATGTTCGTTTTTTTGATCTAGAAGATGATTATTATCAAACTGCAAATTTCACATATACAGACACCACTGATAAAACTTTTTTTACTGGAAATTTATATTCATGGGAAATCGTCAAAAACACATTAAATAGAAAACAATTTGCTTCAGAAGGAAATCTTTTTGGATTAAAAATAAAATATGTTGACGGTAAAGAACATAGCATTAGCGGAAGTACGAGCTCTTCAAAATATGACGCCAGAAAACATCATCATTGGCTTTCAATAAATGGGGAATTAAAATCGTTCATCATCAGTAAACCTGCGTTTCACTTAGGGGTTCATGCAAAAGGTGTACTTAATACACAATCATTATTTTACAATTACACTGCCTCTTTATTAGCTATGTCTTCATTTTCACCTTTACCTGATATTGAAACATTCTTTTTAGCTGAATATCGTTCACCTCAGCATATAGGTGGGGGCTTAAATATGATTTTCACAATAAAGCGTAAAGTAGATATTCGGTTTGACGCATATTACTATCAACCATTTATATATCTAGTTAAGAATGATAATGGAACATTCGGATATTCAAATTTATTTAAAGGTGAAACATATATTGCTTCGGCATCGGCAATTTACCATACTTTTTTCGGTCCGATAAGAGCTACACTTAATTACTTCCCTAAACAAACTACTCCTTTAAGCTTACAAGTGAGCTATGGCTATGTGATTTTTAATGAAAGAGCTATTCGATAGTCCTTTAGAAATAAGATATTAGAAGCTAGACATTAGACTTGAGAATAATTAATTTTTTCTAATTAGAAATTAAACTTCAATTTTATATATTTGCGACAAAATAAAATCAAAATGGAAAAAATAATCTGTGGTATTCAACAAATGGGAATCGGTGTTCCAAACGTTCAAGAAATCTGGAAATGGTATCGTAAATTTTTCGGAATCGATGTACGTGTTTTTGAAGATGCAGCAGAAGCTCCTTTAATGATTGATTACACAGGAAATGAAGTCCACAAAAGAACTGCCACGTTAGCTTTAAGCATGCAAGGTGGTGGCGGATTTGAAATCTGGCAATTCACTTCAAGACCAACAAACAAAGCTTCTTTTGATATTAAATTAGGAGATTATGGTTTGTATTCTTGTAGAATAAAATCAAGAAACGTTCAGGAAACTTATAATTATTTCAAAACAAATGGAGCCGATTTAATCTCAGAGGTTGTTAATACTCCTTCAGGAGAAAAGCACTTTTTTGTTAAAGATCCGAATGGAAACATTTTCAATATAGTTGAAGGAAAAGGTTGGTTTTCAAATACAAATCACCCTTCTCAATGTGGAGCAGTTGCTGGAACAATGATTGGAGTTAGTAATATTGACAATTCAATTTCATTATACAGAGATATTTTAGGTTATTCGAAAGTTGAATATGATGTTACTGGAGAATTTAATGATCTTTCAAATTTACCAGAAGGTAACAATAAAGTTAGACGAGTTCTTTTATCTCATCCTGAAGAACGAAAAGGTCCTTTTGCAAAATTATTAGGCTCAACTCAAATCGAATTAATTCAATCCATCGATAGAACTGACTGCAAAAAAATATTTGAAAACAGATACTGGGGAGATTGGGGCTTCATTCATTTATGTTTCGATATTCAAGGAATGGAAGCTTTGAAATCTGAGTGCGAAGCAAAAGGTTACCCATTTACAGTTGACAGTTCAAACACTTTTGATATGGGTGAAGCTGGTGGAAGATTTTCATATATAGAAGACAAAGATGGAACGCTAATCGAATTTGTTGAAACTCATAAAGTTCCAGTTTTAAAAAAATTAGGTTGGTACATAAATCTAAAAAATAGAGACCCTAAAAAACACCTTCCTACATGGATGTTGAAAGCTATGGGGTTAAACCGAGTTAAAAATTGATTTAACAGTAGCTATTGTTTATTGAATAACATTTTTTATTAAAGTTATTTTTATACATTTGACAAACTAGAAAAAGAACATACACTATGACTAAATATATTTTCTCTATCATTTCAATGTTAACGTTGATTATTTCCTTAGTTGGATGTAATGAAGAAATTGAACTATCTACTGATTTTCAGGAAACAGCTATTATATACGGTTTATTAGATCAATCCGAACAAATCCACTATATTAAAATTAATAGAGCATTTATTGGTCCTGGTAGTTCGATTGATATTGCAAAAATACCAGATTCTAGCTACTTCAAAAATGTGGAAGCGAAAATATCTGAATTGGGAACAAATAGAGTTTGGACTTTAAGAGATACTGTTATTGGAAATAAAGATCAAAATGGAGTTTTTTATGCTCCTGAACAAAAACTATATTATTTCGACACGAAAACAACTCCTCTGAATCCAGCATATTCTTACAAATTAACTGTTACAATTGACAAAGGATTAGCAAGTGAATTTATTGTAACAGGACAAACTTCTTTAATTAGCGATATAGCATTACAATCTTCTAACACTTTTAAATTAGCTTTAATTGATAACAACAATCTATTTAGATCAACTGCATTAAACATTAATTCAGGAACTGCTACTACTGTCAATGCGAAGTTCAACATGATTGTAAACGAATATATTGGTACAAGTTATGATTCTATTACAATTCCTTGGAACATTGATGAAGTCGATGCAGGAACATCTTCTAACATGAGCATCAATTTAAATGGTCAAACATTTTATGAAGTTATTAAAAATGGCGTAACAAATAATGCTGCAATCACTAAACGTAACTTGAAAGCATTAAAAGTGGTTTTAACTGGTGGTTCAGCTGATTTACACAACTATATTTTAGTAAACAAACCTTCAAGTTCAATTAGTCAAAGTAAACCAACATTCACAAATTTAACATCTAATTCTACTGCAAATAAAGTTGTAGGTCTATTTTCATCAAGACAAACTGTAACCTACTATATTCCATTTCAAAAAGTTGGAGATTCTTATTACAGATTATTAGATGTAAAATCTACAAAAGAACTTTGCAATGGAAGCTACACAACTTACGATTACAAATTTTGCAGTCAACACACAAATGACATGGCAGAAACATTCTATTGTCAATAATAGAAGTTCAATTGGATTAGAATACGTTTTTTCATTTCTTATTTTGTAAATTTGAGGGTGATTTCAATATGCAATGACTGAAAGAAAAACCCTTTTTGCAGATATAATTCTTCCTGTTCCAGTTCATCAACTGTTTACATACCGTATTCCGTTTGAAATGAATGATTATATCTATGCTGGAATTCGGGTTGTTGTTCCATTCGGGAAATCAAAATTATTAACCGGAATTGTAATTAATGTTCACGAAAATATTCCTGCTAATTATCAAGCAAAATATATTGAACATGTATTAGATGATTCACCTATCATCAAGCAAGAGCAATTTAAATTATGGCAATGGATTTCAGATTATTATATGGCTCCGATTGGAGATGTAATGAATGCTGCTCTTCCATCAAACTTCAAATTGGCAAGTGAAACGAAAATTGTTCTTCATCCTGATTACAACAATGATTACTCTCAATTAGATGATCGACAATATCAAATTGTTGAAGCCTTAGAAATTAGAGAAACACTCGACTTAAAAGAAATTTCTGAAATTGTTGGTATCAAAACAATTCAGCCGATTATTAAAGTATTGATGGATAAAAAAGTTGTTTTCACATTGGAAGAACTGAACAATAAATTCACTCCAAAAACAGCTATTTACATTGTACTGAATGAAAAGTACCTTGACAATGATCAATTAGAGGCGCTTATTCAGCAATTAGAAACGAAAAAGTCAACTCATAAACAATTAGAAAATCTACTCCTCTTAATAAGAGAAGGAAATTACAATAATGGCAAAATTGAGCCTGTCCTTAGAAAACAATTAGAAAGTGTTGGTGCATCAATCTCCACATTAAACACACTTGAAAAAAACGGCTACATCACTCAAGAACGTTTTGAAATATCAAGATTTAAAGAGAAAAATAATTCCGTTAAAGAATTTAAAAAATTATCGGATTCTCAATTAAACGGATTAAATGAAATTCGTTCTACGTTTGAAACCAAACAAGTAACGCTTCTTCATGGTGTAACAGGTTCAGGTAAAACGGAAGTTTATGTTGAATTGATTCAAGAACAAATAGAAAAAGGAAAACAAGTACTCTTTCTGTTACCAGAAATTGCCTTAACAACTCAATTAATTACACGTCTATCTTCTTACTTTGGTGACTTAATTGGCGTTTACCATTCAAAATTCAATCAAAACGAACGAGTTGAAATTTGGAATCATGTATTAAACAATAATCCTAATCAATTTAGAATAATTCTAGGAGCTCGTTCTTCTATTTTTCTTCCATTTGCAGACTTGGGATTGATTATCGTTGACGAAGAACACGAAAGTTCTTTCAAGCAATACGATCCTTCTCCTCGATACAATGCAAGAGATTGCGCTATTGTTTTAGGACACATGCACAAAGCAAAAGTACTATTAGGTTCTGCAACTCCAGCAATGGAAACTTATTTCAATGCAAAAAATGGCAAATATGGTTTAGTTGAATTAAGTGATCGTTTTGGAGGAATTCAAATGCCTGAAATCTTTTGTGCTGATTTGAAAAAAGAACGCAAAAACAAAAGTATGCAATCGCACTTTTCAGCATTCTTGGTAGATCATATTCGTCTAGCACTTAACAATAAAGAACAAATCATCTTATTTCAAAACAGAAGAGGTTACACACCTTTATGGATGTGTGAAATTTGTAATTGGACTCCAAAATGTAAAAACTGTGATGTTTCTTTAACTTATCACAAGCAAACAAATACATTAAAATGCCATTATTGCGGTTACCTTACCCCTCCAGTCGGCACCTGTTCTTGCTGCGGAAGTAATCGTTTGAAAATGTTAGGATTTGGAACAGAAAAAATAGAAGATGATTTATCATTAATTTTTCCAAACATTCGAATTCAACGAATGGATTTAGATACTACTCGTTCAAAAAATGCTTACGAAAACATTATTTCAGAATTTGAAAATAGAAATGTAGATGTGTTAATCGGAACTCAAATGGTGACTAAGGGACTTGATTTTGATAATGTAAGTTTAGTGGGGATTTTGGATGCAGACATGTTGCTAAATCGAAATGATTTTAGAGCATTCGAACGATCTTATCAATTAATGTCGCAAGTTGCTGGACGTTCAGGAAGAAAAAACAAACGTGGATCAGTAATTATACAAACTGGTGATGTTGACAATTGGGTGATTCAAAAAGTAATCGCTCATGATTACAAAGGATTTTATGAAAGTGAAATAGTTGAACGTAAAAATTATTTCTATCCACCTTTTTATAAAATAATTGAATTCACGTTAAAACATAAAGATGAAAACTTAGTGAATCAAGCATCGAATGAATTCGCTAAAAGTTTACGTGAAATATTTAAGGAACGAGTATTAGGTCCAGAATTTCCAGTTGTTGCAAGAGTGAACAATCAATTTATTAAAGTAATCAAATTAAAAATTGAACGTGATGCCCCTGAGAAAAAAATAAAGGAGCGCATAAACGAATTAATTGATTCATTTTATAGCGCTCCTGTTAATAAGTCAATTCGACTGTTAATTGATGTTGATCCCGCTTAACCTAGGTATGTTTTCAGCATCCGGCTTCGAGAAGTGTGTTTCAACCTTCTAATTGCTTTTTCTTTTATTTGACGCACTCTTTCTCTCGTCAAGTCAAATTTTTCACCGATTTCTTCTAATGTCAACGGATATCTTCCATTCAATCCATAATACATTTGAACTACATCGCATTCTCTTGATGTCAACGTTCTTAATGAGCGCTCAATATCTTTTTTCAATGATTCAGTTTCCAAATCACTATCTGGATTGGGCATACTGTCATTTGACAATAAATCATACATACTTGAACTAGACTCATCTCCCTCAACTAATGACGCATCCATTGAAACGTGGCGCCCGCTATTTGATAATGATTGTCTAACATCTTCTGGAGAACATTCTAAGAAATCAGCTAATTCATCCACTGAAGGTGGTCGCTCATTTTTTTGTTCTAACTCAGAATATGCTCTATTTATTTTATTAATAATTCCAATTTTATTTAATGGTAAACGAACCATTCTTGCTTGCTCAGCTAAGGCCTGTAAAATTGATTGACGAATCCACCAAACGGCATAAGAGATAAATTTAAAACCTCTTGTTTCATCAAAACGCTCAGCAGCTTTAATTAAACCAATATTACCTTCATTAATTAAATCAGGAAGTGTCATTCCTTGATTCTGATATTGTTTTGCAACAGAAACAACAAAACGTAAGTTAGCACGTGTTAAACGTTCTAAAGCTTTCTTATCCCCATTTCTAATTTTTATAGCTAATTGAACTTCTTCATCAGCTGTAATCATATCTTCGCGACCAATCTCTTGTAAGTATTTATCAAGAGAAGCAGTTTCTCTATTTGTAACTTGTTTGATAATTTTTAACTGTCTCATGGCTCAAAGTATTTAGTGAATAACTGTTTCTTCTATAACGATTAATTTAATCATTAGTTAATGATCCGTTGCACAAAAAATGCTAAAATTTTACACTAAATGAGCAAACCACACTTCTCTTTGATTAAACGGTAGTTTTTCATCGAATATTTTATCAAATTTTCATAAAACACTCAAAAACAGCATCTAAATAAGTATTATTGCATAGCTTTTTTCATTCATTATTCTCAATTAAAAAGAAAATCCCACGAATCACTAAATAGTTTCAAAACCTTTAATTTTCTTTCCTTACTTTTGCAGCATGAATATTTTGATGGTTTGTTTAGGAAACATTTGTCGTTCGCCATTAGCGGATGGACTTTTGCGAAAAAAAGTAGCCGATTTACAGTTAGATGTAACTGTTGATTCTGCAGGTACAGCTGACTATCATGTTGGAGAAGCACCTGATCATAGAATGCGACAAACAGCAAAAAAGTTTGGTTATTCAATCGATGACTTAAAAGGAAGACAATTTGTTGTTTCTGACTTTGATACTTTCGACAAAATATTTGCGATGGACAAAAGCAACTATGCCAACATCCTTAAATTGGCTCGAAACGAAGAAGATATTCAAAAAGTAAAATTGATATTAAATGAATCTCATCCTGGAAAGGATTTAGAAGTCCCTGATCCATATTATGGAGGTGAACAAGGATTCATAGAAGTTTATAATTTATTAAATGAGGCGACAGATGTCATTTTAGCTTCAATCAAACATTTAAAAAAGTAATTATGTCTACAGAAGAAATCGTAAAAGGAAAAATTTATATGTTACCTTCAACACTTGGTGGTGAATCAGTAACAGATATTATTCCAGCAGATGTCATTTCAATTGCAACTAGCATTCGTTTTTTCGCTGTAGAAGACATTAAAATGGCACGACGTTTACTTCGTAAGATGGATCGCGAATTCCCAATAGATGATTCTAAATTCTTTATTTTAAATAAAAAAACGCCAACTGACGAATTATATAAAATGTTAAAGCCTGTTTTAAATGGCGAAACAATGGCTGTAATATCAGACGCGGGTTGTCCTGGAGTTGCTGATCCAGGAGCTGAATTAGTTGCTTTGGCTCACGAACATGAAGTTGAAGTCTTACCATTAGTCGGACCTTCTTCTATTCTTTTAGGATTAATGGGAAGCGGTTTCAGTGGACAACAATTTACATTTCACGGTTACTTACCGAAAGAACGTAAAGATAGAGTTAAAAAAATGAAAGATTTCGAAGGAGATACTCGTAGAACAGGTGCTACGCATATCTTTATGGACACTCCTTTTAGAAATATGAACGTATTAGATGATTTATTAAACGAATTATCTGATCAAACGAAATTATGTATTGCTCATAATTTGACAATTCCTGGAGGATCTGTTAAAACCTATTCTATTTCCGAATGGCGAGAAAAAGCATATGATTTAGAAAAAAATCCAACGATGTTTTTGATTGGGACAAGTCAAGCGAAAGGATAGTGATATTTTGGATTTTGAATTATGTATTTACAATTCAAAATCTAAAATTTATAATTAAACATATACAAAATAGTTCAAAATTATTTCCGTTGAATTAATCCATAGAAATCTGCTTTGTATGTTTCGGAAATCGGAATTAATTCGTTTTTAATTTTCACTCTATCTCTTTCTATATTTTCAATGTGATTGATATTGATCATATAAGATTTGTGAACACGACATATTTTATTTTTAGGTAATCTTATTTCAAATTCTTTAAAAGTTTCCAAAGTCATTATCTTTTTTTGAAGCGTATGAATTCGTCGGTAATCCCGCATCCCTTCAATAAATAAAATATCATCTATCTCAATACGTTCTAAACGATACTCTGTTTTAATAAAAATGAATCCCGAATCATTTAATACTTCTGGATTAGATTCAACTTTCATTTCACTCTGCACTCTTTCAACAGCTTGAATAAAACGATCTAAAGTAAAAGGCTTTAACAAATAATCTGTCACTTTTAAATCAAAACCTTTAATGGCATATTCAGGATAGGCAGTAGTAATAATTATCTTGACTTGATGATTTAATGCTTCCGCTAATTGTATGCCATTAAACTCTCCGATATTAATATCTAAAAATATTAAATCAATTGGATTTTGTTTTACAAAAAATAAGGCATCCACACCATTTTCAAAAGTATCTACCAACTCTAAAAATGGAATTTTAGCAACATAACCTTTAACTCGTTCAAGAGCTAAAGGTTCATCTTCAATTATAATACACTTTATTTTATTCATAAATCAAGTTCTAATAATACAGAAAAATAGATTTCATCTTTAGATATTGTTAATTTATGATCCGGATAAAGTAAACCTATTCTTTTCTGAATCAAATCATTCCCTAACCCATTCGACTCAATTGTTTTTGCAGTAGAAATTGAATAGCGATTTTTACAAATAAATTTCAATTTTCCATTCAATAATTCAAGTTGAATAATTACAGCTTTCTCTGATTTAAACGTTTCTGAGTATTTAAAAGCATTTTCTATAAATGGAATAAAAAGCATTGGGGCAATCGATTGATGTTCATTATCTAATTGTTTTGAAAACTGAACATATTGACCATTTGAAGAACGAATACGTTGTAATTCAATATATTTCTCAATATAAGTCAATTCCTTCGATAACGCTATATTTTCATTTTTTGTTTCAAACAACATAAAACGCATAATGTCAGATAATTTATTCAAAAAAGCTGACGCCTTATCTGCATCTTTATGAATCAAAACATCAATGTTATTGATCGAATTAAATAAAAAATGAGGATCTAATTGCGATTTCACTAAAGCTAATTCCATCTGATGATTTTGTTCTTGTAAAACTTGTTTCTGTTTCATTTCTTCAAACCAAAGGACAAAACCTTTAATAATCAAGCCCATTACTCCATGGAAAAGACCTATAATACTTAATAAAATAGTAGTTCCTATAAAATCAAATGAAAATTTATTTTGAAAAGGGAATGTATAATAAGCCAAGGCGGAAGAAAAACAACTAAAAATCACTAAAAAAAGTAAAAAGATTAAACCCGATTTCAAAAATTGTTTTGCCTTTAAAAAACGTATCACATAAATGTAATTTATCAAATAATTTAGGACTGCAGGCCAAAAAAACATCAAAACAACTGAACGAATTAAATCACGTTCTCTTGCTTCTGTAATGTACTTTGGATCACTTGCATCTTTTAACAGTACTAAAAAAACAAAAATCACAACAAAATAAGTTGCCCAATACATAAAATTTAGTGCAAAGACTAAAAAAAACTTTTTCATAAATCAATTTTTAAGATTAATAATGAGACAAACCTCATCAATATTAATCATTTCAAAAATTTTACTTTGCAAGATAACTTCATTTCTCTGCAAAATAGAGAATTCTATCTGCAAAATCTTATTTAAGATGAAAATGTACAAATAAAAATTAATTGTCTTTTTTTCGTGTTGTCTTGACTCTTAAAGTCTTTTGAAAAAAGTCTAACTTCTAATATCTAAGAGCGAAGCGATTCTAATATCTAATTTCCCTATATTTGTAACCATGCAACGCTATTATTTCGAAATCTCGTACAATGGAACTCCATATTCTGGCTGGCAACGTCAACCGAAAGATAAATCTGTTCAGGAAGAAATTGAAAAATGCTTTAGTAAATTGAATTCTAATCAACCGATTGAAATTGTAGGTTGTGGTAGAACAGACACTGGCGTTCATGCGCATCATTATATTTTTCATGTGGAGCTGCCTGAGTATTTCAATGTTGAAAATATTGTTTCGAAACTGAATCGAATGCTGCCATTTTCAATTGCGGTCCAAAATTATTTTCCTGTATCGCAAGATGATCATGCAAGATTTAGTGCAACAGCTAGAACCTATCGTTATTTTATCAATTTCAAAAAAGACCCTTTCAAACAAGATCAAAGCCTTTATATACCGTATGCAATTGATTTCGATTTAATGAATGAAGCAGCAAAACTATTAATTGGCACAAAAGATTTTACTTCTTTTTCGAAATTACATACGGATGTAAAAACAAACATCTGTTCTGTTACAAATGCTGTTTGGGTTAAAGTAGATGAAGAAAATGCCTATTTTGAAATAACAGCTAATCGCTTTTTAAGAAATATGGTTAGAGCAACTGTCGGTACTTTATTAGATGTAGGAAAAGGAAGCTTAGAGCCAAGCGAAATAAACAGAATACTTGAAGAGAAGAATAGATCTTCTGCTTCAACATCCATTGCTGCTCATGGTTTGTATTTGTGGAAGATTGAATATTAATTTTTTAAAAAATTATATACAAAAAAAGCCGTTCCCACTCATGGGAACGGCTTTCGTATTTTAAATCGAATCGATTATTTAATCACATTGATTTTAGTAACGTTATTAGATTTTGAAGTTCTAACGATTACATAGTATAAACCATTTTCGAAGTTGTTAGTATCCACTGAAAATGAATGTTTACCAGCTTCTAAATTTTGATTTAATACTTCGTTTACAATTGCACCTTTGTTATCAGTAATAACAATTGAAATTGGAGAATATTCTTTAACATCAACTAAGATCGTTCCCATTTCTGACATTGGATTAGGGAAGATACTTACAAATGTAGAATTATCATTTGCAATTTCTTTAACTGATAATGTAGTAAGATTAAATACAGCAGTATCTTGACATCCACCATTGATTGCCGTTAAAACAACTGTATAATCATTGAAATCAAGGAATACATGTGTTGGACTTGGAGCTGAAGATGAGCTGAAATCACCAAAATCCCAAGAATAAGAAGTTGCAGATGTAGATGTATTAGTAAAAGCTACAGTATTTCCATTAGTAATTACAAATGTAGCTCCTGCAGTTGGTTGCGGTGCAACAGTAACAACAGAGTTTGCAGATTGACCAACACCATTACAAGCATTTGCGTTTGTTGTTGTTACATAATAAGTAGCAGCAGTATTAACATAGATTGATTGAGTTGTTTCCCCATTAGACCACAAATAAGAATCAGAAGTAGAAGCTGTCAACTCAACTGAATCACCTTGACATAAAGATAATGAACCAGAAACTTGAACAGTTGGAAGTGGAGCATTACTTACGTTAATAGTAATTGTATTTGAAGTAGCTGAACATTGATTTGCATCAGTGTAAACTACACTGTAAGTTCCTGAAGTATTAACAGTAATCGTTTGAGTTGTTGCACTTGTTGACCAAACATTGTTTGAAACTTGGTTTGAACTCAAATCTACTGAAGAACCAGTACATAAAGAAGTAGGACCATTTGCAGTAATCACTGGTGCAGTTGGGTTAGCATGAACAATAACTGTTATCAAAGTTCTTGGACCTTCAGTTCCTGCAGCGTTTGCTTGAGAAACATAATAAGTAGTTGTACCAGCAGATACAGTTGATGGAGTTGGAGTAGAAATAGAAGATCCACCTGTTGCAACGTTATACCATTTTAATGTACAATCTGATTTTGCTGTCGCTGTTAAAGCAGTAGCTGTTTCACCAACACAATATTCGATAGTTGCTGATGCAGTAGTAGGAGCGTTAATTACAAAAGATATAATTTCTGAATCATTAAAAGCATAGTTTGATAATGCAATTGAACCTGTAACTGGTCTAAAATCTAAATTTGTTTTGAAATCACCACTATTATCTCCATATGGATTAACCAAAATACCAGATGATAAAGTAATTGAATCATTGTTATTTAAACCATACCAAGATTTAATCGCAAATGAACTACCAGAATTTTTTTCTACAGAAAAATTTGGTTTGTAACCTGCGTTAATGTTATTCATGTATTTCAACGAACCATTTGTAGCATTATTTTCACAAGCACCACCATCAATATGAAGACCTCTTGAGAAGTCCATGAAAATACTATTATAGATTTTTAAAGCTGAATTTCTTCTAATTCTAGCTCCACGTCTAAAACCACTTGCAACTGTTGCTGCAGAATTACCTCTTAAAGGACCTACTAAAGTGATATTAGAAAAGATAGCACTAGTTTGAGGAGTTTCAACACCACCTGCAGCATTGTTATCAGACTCAAAACCTTCAGACGTTGAAATTGAAGGGTTGTCAGCCATGTTTGGATCACGAACAACTAAACCAAATTGAACTTTTCCTGAAAATCCATTGTCTGTGTCAAAATCATCATCTAAATTTCTGAACGAAACTAAATGAGAACAATCTACTGTACCTCCAAACCATTCAAAAGCATCATCATTTGCAAACGAAACTTGAACATGATGAATTGAAGTACCTTTACCTACAGCTCCTAATGTTAAACCATTGATTTCTTTATCTGTTTGATATACATACCCTCCAAATTCAATACGTACGTACTCTAATTTACCCGAATTATCATTTACATCTGGAGATGTACCACCACCAAATTGAGTGCTTGCCGTTGGAGCAATACCTTCAATATTTGCTATTCCGCTTGGATAGTTACTATTACTTCTACCTAGTAAAACAATTCCACCCCAATCTCCCGGAGCTCTCTGATTCACTGGTTGATTTGATGTAAAAACTATTGGTTGAGAAGCTGTACCAGCAGCTACTAACTTTGATCCTTGAGTAACAAATAAACCAGAACCAGTAGTTGCTTTATCCCCCATTACAATAGTACCAGGCTGAATTGTTAATACAGCACCATTTTGAACATAAATTTGACCTTGTAATAAGTAAACATTATTTGCAGTCCAAGTTGTATTATTAGTAATATTAGTAGTTACATTCACATTAGAAGTTCCATAATTGGTGTTTTGAGGATCCCAATTTGTCCATTGATCAGTCCATGGCGTTTCTGGCGCAGGAGCAAAAGCACCTCTGTATGTTGTTGGTACAAAAAAGCTCTGACTCATTGCCAAATTACACAATGCAGCAACGAAAGCAGTTAAATAAAATTTTTTCATTTTCATCTTTATAAATTATTTTTTACACTGCAAATTTTGTGATTTTTAGCAACTAATCGATTAAGTTGAGGCTACCAAAAGAATAAGAATAGGTTAAGTCAATGTTAAGAGTTTTATATAAAAGTTAACATAAAAAAAGGAGGACTAAAGCCCTCCTTAATTATAATATATTTTTTATGCAAATTAGAACTTATATGTTAAAGAAAATGAGAAAGTCCTTCCAAAAGTTGTAGACCAAACTAAATCATCCACATCTTTGTTATAACCATTAATATTATTCTTATCACCTAATAACAAGCTATTCGTTACTAAATCAAAACCTTTTGCAGGATCTGTTGCAACATTATATTTGTTTTGATAAAAAATTTGATTTTGCGCTAATAAATTTTGGAAATTTAATTTTAAATCCAATTTACTTTTGAAAAAAGATTTTTGAATTTGAAAATCAAAAAATGTTCTGCTTTTTTCCCAAATATCAGGTTGATTGATACTACCTAAAATATAAATACGTGAACCAACATTATTCAATGTTAATGTCATAGTCATATCATGAGCCTCATCTAGGTAAGATAAACTTCCATTAAACACATAAGGTGATTGTCCTTGTAAAGGCCTAGAAGCATATTGTGTTCCAACATTTTTAGACACATCAACATTTGAACGAATAATTGCTAAATTACTGGAGATTGAAAATCTATTCGCAAAAGAAGTACTATCAGCATGAAACATCAAACCAACAATTCCTTTAAAATCAATTTCGAAACCATAGTTTGTTGCATATGGAACGTTTTTGTATGAAATTTCATTCGTTACATCCGCTCTTACGATTTGCTCTATTGGATTCTCAAAATATTTATAAAAGAACGTACCCGATAAAAATTGTCCATTCCCAGGAAACCACTCATATTTCAAATCTAAATTTGTGATTTTAGATCGTTTAATTTCAGGATTACCAGATAAGACAAAATTCGTATTGAAGTCATAAAAAGCAAATGGTGCTAACTCTCTATACTCAGGTCGATTTAAAGTCTGAGATGCAGATAAACGATAATTTTGTTTACGTGAATGAGAATAGATAAAATTCAATGAAGGCAAGATATCTAATAATGAACTTTCTAACTCCAAAATACTATCATTTGTAATATTTGCTTTTAGATATTGTGAAAAATACTCAGCTCTTGCTCCCCAATGCAATCTAAATTTCTTTCTAAAACGGTTATCCATAGAGACAAAACCAGCTGTTGTACTTGAGTTTGCAATATAAGCATCAGTAGGTTTGGTTCCATCTGTTAATTTAAAACCTCCAACACCAGGACTAATCATCCCCATATTTTGTGCTTGAAAAATTGAATCTTCAGGTAAATACAATAAGTTGTTGTCAAAATTGACATTCCCTCCAGAAATACCATATCGAGTATACCCCATTTGACGAGCATTAAAATCACGATCACGGTACTGATACATTCCTCCAATTTTAATCTCTGAAGCCACTCCTGCAATTGAATCCAGATGATAACTCAAATTACCTTTTAAACTGACAATACTTTCTTTATTTTCAGAGAAAAACATTCCACCACCATAACTTGGACCAACATTTGTTTGAGAAATATTAGCAACATACATCGTATCCGTAGGATTTGGATCTAATGGATCATTCAAGTATTTTAGACGTGTGTATATTGATCTTCTCAAATTTGGAATTGAACGTTTAATATCACTATATCCACCTACCCAATCAAATCGTAATTTATCATTTTTAGATAAATGTTCTCCAATTAATTGACCTGAATAAATATTGTTACTAGTAAACCAATAAGCATTTGACTTAATCAATGTAGGATTAGACTCTAGTGGATCTCTTTCTCCAGTCCTGTTTATTAGACGATTATCAGAATTTAAATTATAAACATTTTTAAATGAAACTTTGTTATGTTGATTAAACTTTAAGGTTAAATTCAACATTGATCCGGCTAGAACTTGTGTCGAATAAACATTATCTAAATAATCTGTTTCCAACTGAGAACCAATCCCTTCAATAGCCTCATTTGCAATATATGATCGTCTTGTAGTTGTGTTAAAATTATTTTTTTTGTTATATGTCAATGAACCAATTAAACCAACTTCCTTACCAAACAACGTATCATTTAAGCCGATGGTGTATTGCATATTAAAATTTGGAGCAAATTTCTGAGCATAACTCCCCCAACTTGTATTAAATTTCTTTGCCAGTTCAGCTTGTTCACTCATTAACAATGGGAAGTTTTCCTTTGATGGAATAGCTGATGAAATCGCTCTAGATCCATCATCGATGCCTAACCAATCATATTTACCTCCTTTGTAATAAATTTGCTCTTTACCTGTTGTGATCGTATTATATCCACCACCAATAGTCATTGATTGGAAATTTTCTTCAGGAACATCTTTTGTTTTAATATCAATCACACCTCCTGCAAATTCACCTGAAAGTTCTGGTGTTGCTGTTTTTTGAATTGACAAATACTCTAACATATTTGCTGGAAAAATATCAAATGAGAATGCTTTACGATCTGATTCCGAACTTGGTAATGGAGCACCATTTAAAAAAGCGGCGTTGTAACGATCATTCAAACCACGAACAACGACAAATTTATTATCCTGCACACTTGTACCACTTCCTTTAGCAATTACATCTGTAGCAGTTGTAATTGGTGAACGAGCGATTACTGCTTGATTAATAATTTCTATTCCTCCTGGATTCTTTTTGATTAAATCAATTTTCTCTTGATCTAACGTTCTTTTAGGTTTAACATGTACAATCCCGATTTCAGTGAATTTTGCTTCAACATAAATTGAAACTTCAACCGGCAGATACGAATTAACATCAACAATCAATACAGTATCAGGATATTCTACTGTCTTTACTAACAATTTATATTTACCAACTTCAATTTTATGAAACGAAAATTTACCATCTAAATCCGTTTGAGTTTTTTGTAATCCATCATTTAAAAATACAAACGCACCAACGATTGGCTCACTTTTTTCACTATCATATACTGTTCCATAGATAGTTGATAAATTATTATTTTCCTCTTTATCTTGAGAAAATAAATTTAAACTAATTATAGTAATAAATACTAAAAACAACTTTTTCATTTACAATTAAATTTTGATGCAAAGGTTGCTATAACTAATTACTGAATGATTAACTCAATATTAAGTTAATAATAACTTCATGTGAAGTGTGCTTTTAAAGAATTAACACATGAAAAGTATATAATCAAAAAAGAACAAAACACAAAAAAACTTGATAAACAAATACTTAGATGTAAAAAAATTAAAATAAAAAACAACAGGTTATAGTTTTTAAAACACTTAATATTTAGCTAATATTGAGGTCATTTATTAATATAACAATAAGATTTAGGTAACCCTGAATGAATATCTATAGAGTAATTTTGATTGCATTAATAATAAATTGAATCATGCAAAACAATATTATTGGACACACCATTTTGTTAGTTGATGATGAAAAAGATATTTTAGATTTTCTATCATATAACCTTCAAAAAGAAGGCTATAAGGTCTTTACGGCAGCTAATGGTGAAGAAGCTATTAAAATGGTTAAACAAATAAGTCCTGCATTAATATTATTAGATATTATGATGCCGATTATGGATGGAATTGAAACATGTCAGCTAATAAGAAAAGATTTACAACTATCTCAACCAATTATTGCATTTTTAACATCAAGATCAGAAGATTATTCACAAGTAGCTGGATTTGAAGCAGGTGCTGATGATTATATAACAAAACCAATTAGACCAAGATTATTAGTTAGTAAAGTGCAATCCCTACTAAGAAGATTAGAAAGATCAATTGAACCAAACACAAATCAAATTCAATCACTGTTAAAAATCAATAGGGATAAATATTTAGTAGAACTTAATGAAATAAAAATTATTCTACCCAAAAAAGAATTTGAACTACTTGAAATGCTTGCTAGTCGTCCAGGAAATGTATTTACAAGAGAACAAATTTTGTCAACTGTTTGGGGGAATGAAGCAATTGTTGGTGAAAGAACCATTGATGTACACATAAGAAAATTAAGAGAAAAACTAGGAAATGATTATATTCGTACTATTAAAGGTGTCGGATATACATTTAGCGAAGATTGAAAAACAAAAAACCAATAGTATTATTAATAATAGGAAGTTTAATTATATATTTCCTTTCGTTTGTAAGCACCTTATTCTTTGAGTTATTTTTTAAAGATTTATCTTTTTGGTATATTATACTTGCTCCACTATTCATAGGTTTATCAACTTACTTAGTTTTTTTCTATTTCACAAAATATTTCATTAATGATAGACTTAAACTTATTTATAGATCTATTCGAAAAGGAAAAATGACAAAAGAAAACAACTTTAGTTTTAAACTATCTGATGATATAATCGCTGATGCAGCTAATGAAACAACTCTTTGGTCAGAAGAAAGAATTAACGAGATATCAAAATTAAAAGTTCAAGAAGAATTTAGACGTGAATTCCTAGGGAATTTAGCGCATGAATTAAAAACTCCGGTGTTCTCTATTCAAGGATATATTCTAACTCTTTTAGATGGAGCTATTGAAGATGAAAATGTGAATCGCGTTTTCCTTGAAAGAGCTTCAAAAGCAACGGAGCGTATTACTAATATCTTAGATGATTTAGATCAAATCACACGATTAGAAGTGGATGATTTACAAATGGAAATAAGATCATTTGACATTTTAGAATTAGCTCAAGAAGTTTTTGATTCTTTAGAAATCATTGCTCAAGAGAAAAACATAACTCTCAAATTCACAAAAGATTACAGCCCCATCACCGTTATGGGTGATAGAAGTAAAATCGCACAAGTATTTACAAACTTGATAAATAATTCTATTTCTTACGGGAATGAAAACGGAACTACCCTGGTTCGTTTTTATGTAGTTGATGATTTGGTAACTGTTGAAATTTCTGATAATGGACCAGGTATTGATGAAATTCACCTACCAAGATTATTTGAACGTTTCTACCGTGTTGAAAAAAGTAGAAATAGAAATGAAGGTGGGTCTGGTCTAGGATTATCAATCGTTAAGCATATCATTGAATCTCATGGACAATCAATTTCTGTAAGAAGTACAGTAGGCCTAGGCAGTACATTTTCTTTCAGCCTTGATAAAAGTAAATCTAATCCAAACGCTGTTTATTCTTCGAGAGGTATTCAAATAAAATAATATTCATTTTTTTTTCGTATAATTGATTACAATTACGGAAAATGAAAAATCTATTACTATTCCTTTTGGGATTTATTTCTTTGAATTTGAATTCTCAAACATTTTCGGCTACAGGTGATACAATACCTGACGATGGTTCATCCTCTATAGATTTTAGTATAAATGTTTCAGGTTTACAAAACACAACCAATGCAAATTTTGGAATATCAACCGTCTGTTTTACAATACAACATACTTATGATTCAGATTTAAATTGCTGGCTGATTTCACCATCAGGAATTTCTGTCCCCTTATTTCAAACTATTGGTGGTGATGGTGACAATTTCACTTCTACATGTTTAAATATGTCCGCAAGTTTACCTATACAATCACAAATAGCACCTTTTACGGGCACCTATTTACCAATTGGTAATATCGGAAACCTCAATAATGGATCCGATCCAAATGGTAATTGGATACTTCGCATTTATGACAATTACCCTCAAGATCAAGGAGTTTTAATTGATTGGAATATTACATTCGATAATAATCCTCCTCAACCTAGTCTTCCTTTTACCTCATCTGAATTAGCTATTATTGAAATCAACACCAACAATCAGGTAATAAATGATGAACCTAAAATAAATGCCAATCTAAAAATATATTGGGAAAATGGTCAAGCAATCAATACGACATCTCAAACTGAAAAATTTAATGGACCCATTGGCATTGAAGTTAGAGGTTCTTCATCTCAAATGTTTCCTAAAAAAAGTTATGGTTTTGAAACGCAAGATGTAGTTGGAAATTCAATAGATACTGCCTTAAACTATTTCCCTAGAGAAAGTGATTGGATTTTAAGTGCCAATTACACCGACAAAAGTTTTATGAATAATGTATTGGCTTATCATCTTTCTAATAAATTTGGTCACTATGCTCCTCGAACTCAATTTGTAGAGCTGGTCATTGACAATAACTACCAAGGTGTTTATGTCTTTATGGAGAAATTAAAACGAGATAAAAATCGAATCAATATTTCAAAATTGACGAATACGGATATTTCTGGTGATAATTTAACAGGAGGGTATATTGTGAAAATTGACAAAACAACAGGAAGTGCTGGAAGTTCGAGTTTTCAATCAAATTTTGCACCTTACAATAACGGAAATGGTGAAACAATTAATTTTCTTTACGATTATCCTTCTGATTTAAATATACTACCAGTCCAACAAGATTACATAAAATTATATATTGATACATTTGAAAACGCTCTCTTCAATGGTCAAACAAATATTATCAACGGTGGTTGGAGAAATTATGCTTCTGAAAATAGTTTTATCGACTATTTAATTATGAATGAAATCTCAAAAAATGTTGATGGTTATAGAATTAGCACTTATCTCCATAAAGATAAAAAATCCAAGGGTGGAAAATTAAAGGCTGGTCCAGTTTGGGATTATGACATCGCATTTGGAAATGCAGACTATTGCAATGGAAACACAACTGATGGTTGGGCATATGAATTTAACGATATTTGTGGTGGTCCATTACTTGTACCCTTTTGGTGGAAAAAATTAATGACTGAAGATACTATTTTTCAACACAATTTAGGTTGTCGATACCGTGAATTAAGATCAACTTTCTTAGATACGACATATCTTTTTAATTACATTGATAGTACATCTAATTATATGTTAAATGCCGTTAATCGAAATTTTGCAACTTGGCCGATACTAGGTACTTATATTTGGCCAAATCCTTCTCCAATACCAGCTACTTATTTGGAAGAAATTGGTGAATTGAAAAATTGGCTGAGAAATAGATTGTCTTGGTTAGATAATCATATGCCGAATCAATGTTTGGATTTAAGTGTTCAACAATTAGAGGATTTAGAATTTTCAATTTACCCAAATCCGGTTCAAAATCAATTCATTTTGTCGTCAGAATTTCCGATAGAAGAACTGATTTTATCCAATTCACTTGGAGAAAAAATTGAACTGAATTACAAACTTGAAAACAAAGCCATTCATTTTGATTGTTCAAACCTTGTGACCGGAATGTATTACTTAACTTTTCAATCAAAATCAAAACTTTACACAAAAAAAATCAGTGTAATTAAATAACTAGCTTTTTACGTTGCTTTATTTCTTTGCTTACAAAGTCTTTTGTAAATTTGTAGCTCAATAGAAATGTCAATGTCTCAAAAGAAAGAAAATATTCGAAATTTATCCTTAGCTGAAATTAAAAAAGCGTTAGAAACATATAACGAAAAAGGATTTCGTGCTAAACAAATTTATGAATGGCTATGGAAAAAAAGCGCTTCTACTTTTGACGAAATGAGTAATCTAAGTAAATCGCTTAGAGATATTTTAAATGAACATTTTTACATTGATGCAATTCAATTGGACGATCAACAAATCAGTTCAGATAAAACAATCAAATGTGCGTTTTCTGTTGGTGAAGGAAAAGTTGTTGAAGGTGTATTAATTCCTACAACTTCTAGAACAACAGCTTGTATTTCTTCTCAAGTGGGATGTAGTCTTGCTTGTACATTTTGTGCTACTGGAAAATTGAAATTAATGCGAAATTTGACAGCTGGCGAAATTGTTGATCAAGTTGTTTACTTAAAAAATCAATCGGAAAATAGATACAATACGCCTTTGACAAACATTGTCTATATGGGAATGGGTGAACCGCTTTTAAATTATAAAAATGTTCTTCGTTCTTGTGAAATGTTAACTTCCGAAGAAGGTTTAGGAATGTCTCCTAGAAGAATTACAGTTTCTACAGCTGGAATTGCAAAGATGATCAAACAATTAGGAGATGATCAAGTAAAATTCAATTTAGCACTTTCTCTTCATGCTGCAAACGACAAAAAGAGAAGTCAAATCATGGAAATTAATGATTCTAATAATTTAGAAACATTAGCTGAAGCTCTAAAATATTTCTATGAGAAAACAGGTACACGTGTTACTTTTGAATACATTATTTTCAAAGATTTCAATGATAAATTGGAAGATGCTCAAGAATTAGCTGCTTTTGCAAAATGTGTTCCTTGTAAAATTAATATCATTGAATACAATCCGATTGATGATGCTGGTTTCCAACAGGCTGACATCGAAAATGTAAATGCCTTTGCTAATTATTTAGAAGGAAAGAATTTGGTTGTTAATATTAGAAGAAGCCGAGGTAAAGATATCGATGCCGCTTGTGGCCAATTGGCGAACAAAAACAAAGCGATTACTGAAGAAAATAGAAAACTTAAGGGTGATTTTTGATTTTTGATAATATAATTAATTCAAAATCTATCATCTAAAATTTTATTTATTCCCACCCTCTTAACTCAATACATGCACGAATGAATTTTAGATTTAAATCAATCTGACTTTCATTGATACAACAACCGATTGCTTTTTTATACGAAGTAATCGCATTATCCAATTCACCTTTGTGCTGGTATAACATTCCAAAATAAAAATAGATATCTGAATCTTCTCTACTTTGTATTGTTTGAGATTTAATTAGAAGTGCTTCTGCCTCATCAAATCTTGCTGCTTTTATTAAAATTAATGCAAATTGTGTGTACGTCGGAAAATAAGTTGGATCTATTTCGATGGCTTTACTGTAATTTTTTTCAGCTTCATCATTTCTCCAGAAATTATAACTTAATCGCCCCATTTCATAATATGGTTCCGCTCTATCTGGAAAACGTTCAATTAAATCTTCAATTCTGTTAATTGCTCTTTCAAAAAAAGCTGCGTTAACATCTTGTTGAATTAAAAACATTTCTTCTTTAAACTTTCCAAACTTTGCTTCAATCATGATTCCGATAATATTTAGCGCTAAAATACCAAAATCTTTTTCTATTTATCCCTAAAATTGGTATTCCCTTTTAAATTATTTAACTTTGATAACCAATTTACAAAAAATGAAATTAGCAGAAACAATTAAAGCTGTAGAAACGTTCCATGATGCATTTGGAATTCAAAATAATTATGAACCTACAACTGATTTGTCTATCAACGAGATTGAACTTCGTCACCGTTTGATGCAAGAAGAAAATGATGAGTATTTGGAAGCTGCAAAAGAAGGAAATCTTGTTGAGGTTGCTGATGCTTTAGGTGATCAATTGTATATCTTATGCGGGACTATTTTAAAACATGGTTTGCAACATAAAATCGCTGAAGTTTTTGAAGAAATCCAACGTTCAAACATGAGTAAATTGGATGAAAATGGAAAAGCAATTTACAGAGAAGATGGGAAAATCATGAAGTCTGAATTGTATTTCAAACCAGACATCAAAAAAATATTAGAATAATCTAAATCGACTGGTTGAGTTTAGATTAAATAGAAAATTATAACTGAATTAATACAATAAACATGTTTACAGATTTCATTAAAGAATTACAATGGAGAGGAATGATTCAAGATATCATGCCTGGAACGGAAGAACAATTAGCCAAAGAAATGACAACTGGTTATTGTGGCTTCGATCCAACTTCAGATTCTTTACATGTTGGAAATTTATTGCCAATTATGTTATTGAAGCACCTTCAATTAGCTGGTCATAGACCAATTGCTTTAGTGGGTGGTGCAACAGGAATGGTTGGTGATCCTTCGGGTAAATCTGCTGAACGTAATTTATTGGATGAAGAGACATTACAAAAAAATATCGACGGTGTAAAAGCTCAATTACAAAAATTTTTAGAGTTTAAAACAGGAAATAACGCCGCTATTTTAGTAAACAATTTAGATTGGATGAAAGAAATGTCATTCATCGATTTTATTCGTGAAGTTGGTAAACACATCACTGTGAACTACATGATGGCAAAAGATTCTGTTAAAAAGAGAATCGAAACAGGAATTTCATTTACTGAGTTTTCTTACCAGTTATTACAAGGAAATGATTTTGTGCATTTGAACAAAAATTTCGATTGTAAATTACAATTTGGTGGTTCTGATCAGTGGGGAAATATCACGACTGGAACAGAGTTAATTAGAAGAAAAAATGGTGGAGATGCATTTGCATTTACATGTCCATTATTAACTAAGTCAGATGGTGGAAAATTTGGTAAAACAGAATCTGGTACAGTTTGGTTAGATCCAGAAAAAACATCTCCTTATGCGTTCTACCAATTTTGGTTAAATGCTTCAGATGAGGATGCTAAAAAATTAGTGCGATTCTACACATTACTTTCTAAAGAAGAGGTTGAAAAAATTGAAGCTGAACACAATGAAACGCCACATTTAAGAATTTTACAAAAAGCAATTGCTGAAGAAGTAACAACTCGTGTGCATGGTGAAGAAGCTTTAAAAGCAGCAATTACTGCATCAAACATTCTTTTTGGTAAATCTACTTCAGAAGATTTAAAGTCATTAACTGAAAAAGACTTTTTAGCAGTATTTGAAGGAGTACCTCAAGCTAGAATTGAAAAAACAGCAATTGCTGATGGTTTGAGTATCATTGATGCATTGGTTGGAAAATCAAACTTTATTTCTTCGAATGGAGAAGCTAAAAGAGAATTAAAAGCCAACGCAATTGCAGTTAATAAAGAGAAAGTTAACGAAGGATTTATGCTTTCTGAAAACGACTTAATCAATGGGAAATATGTTCTTCTAGGAAAAGGAAAGAAGAATAATTATATTTTGATTGCTGAGTAATACATTTAGAAGTTAGATACTTAGAAATTAGAAAATGGACAAATTAATTATTAAGTCTAGTTTCTAATTTCTAAAAATCTAAGATCTCTATTACAACTTCTTTTTATGCGTAATAATCAATCTCAAAGAAAGATTATACGTTAAATAATTCCAAACCCAGTTCAAGAAAACAAGAAATCGATTTCGAATACCTAAAATTGATTTTAAATGAACCACCATCCAAACCGCCCAAGCAAAAAATCCTTGAAATTTGTAATTTGGTAATTCAACAACTGCTTTGTTTCTTCCAACAGTTGCCATACTTCCCAAATCTTTATATTCAAAAGGAATCAAATCTGAATTTTCTGCAATTCTTTTTAAATTTTTAGCTAGATTTTTCCCTTGTTGAATTGCCGGTTGAGCCATTTGAGGATGACCCTTTGGATACTTTTCAGATTGCATACACGCTACATCTCCAAGTGCAAATATATTTTTCGTCCCAAGAATTTGATTGAATTCATCTACAGCAAATCGACCTCCTGGAAGATAAACACTTTCATCAAAACCAGAAATACTATTTCCCTTAACACCTGCAGACCAAATCAATGTTTTGGTTGGGATTTTGCTTTCATTTTTTAATGTAACATACTCACCATCATAACCAACAACATTTGTATTGTTATGAACTTCTACACCCAATTTCAATAAATACTCTTTTGCTTTTACACAAGATTCATCTGACATTGCATTCAAAACTCTTGGAGAACCTTCCAATAATACAATTTTCATTTTCTTGAAATCCATTTCTGGATAGTCTTTTGGTAGAATATAACTTCGCATTTCAGCTAAAGTACCTGCAACTTCAACACCTGTTGGTCCACCACCAACAATTACAATGTTCATGCATTTTTCTTTTTCCTCTTCAGTAGTAGCATTCACAGCATCTTCTAATCGTTGGAAAAACGCATTTCTTATTGATAATGCTTCAGAAATACTTTTCATTGGCATTGCAAACTTCTGTATCTGTTCATTACCAAAAAAGTTTGTATCTGCTCCTGTTGCAATAATTAAATAATCAAATTGAATTTCACCAATAGTTGTTTCTATGATTTTAGCTTGTACTTGAATATTATTTACTTCAGCTAATCTAAAATGAAAATGCTTTTCATTATGGAAAATTTTTCGAAAAGGAAAAGCAATTGAACTTGGCTCTAAACCTGCTGTTGCAACTTGATAAAACAAAGGCTGAAATTGATGATAATTATTTCGATCAATTAATACAACTTGAAAGTAATCTTTGGAAATATCTTGAGCTAGTTTAAGACCACCAAATCCACCACCAACAATTACGACTCTTTTTTTATCTGAATTAGGAATGTTTGCGTTCATGAAACTACATTTTTAGATTATGGGTAAATGTAGTTTATTATCATTCATTTTATTGTTAAAAAAGAATAAAATTCAACTTAAAATAAAAATTCTTCATTTATAATTCTGATTTTTATCATCAAGAAAATTTAAGTAAAATGATCAATGAAAACCGTGAAGTAATTGTACACTCTTCACAAGAATCGTTTAACGAACTAAAAAATGGAAATGCTCGCTTTCTTGCAGGTAAATCTATTAACACGAACTATTTAGAGCAAATTGAACAAACAAAGAGAGGACATGAAGCGCATGCAGTAATCCTATCTTGTATGGATGCTCGTGTACCACCTGAAATTATTTTTGACCAAGGTATTGGAAATGTTTTTGTAATTCGTAATGCTGGTAATCTAGAAGATGAAAACGTAATTGGAAGTATTGAATACACTGTAAGATATTCAAGTGCAAAATTAATTGTGGTGATGGGACATAGTCATTGTGGTGCTGTTACTGGTGCTTTAAATGATATTCAGCATGGTCATTTATCTCAATTAGTTGAACAAATTAAACCAGCTATAAAATCAGATTCGAACTGTCCGAATATTCTTACCGATACGGCTAAACATAGTGTTCTTCAAACTATAAGTGATATAAAGGAAAGAAGTGAATCAATTAGCGAATTATTGAAAGAAGAAAAGATTTCAATTATAGGTGCTTATTATGAAGTAGAAACTGGAGAAGTATTTTTCTTTGAATAAAAAAAAGGTGTCTTCGTCCGAAATTTCGGACTTCGCTCAGACACCTTTCTTAAATTTTTATAATCAATTAATTATTTTTCTTGAAATATTCCTGCGATTATTTCATCGTCTACTAATTCTGGAATTGTCACTTTCAGTAAAGGTTCAGCTTCCATTGCACGCTTAATTGCAAAAATAGCACCTTCATTTCTAGCCCAACTTCTTCTCGATATCCCATTGTTTACATCCCAATGGAGCATCATTTTAAGTCTTCTGTCAGCTTCTTTTGATCCATCCAATAACATTCCAAAACCACCATTGATTACTTCACCCCAACCTACTCCACCACCGTTGTGGATAGAAACCCAAGTTGCACCTCTGAAACTATCTCCAATAACATTTTGAATAGCCATATCAGCAGTAAATCTTGAACCGTCATAGATATTAGAAGTTTCTCTATATGGAGAATCTGTTCCTGAAACGTCATGATGATCTCTTCCTAAAACAACAGGTCCTATTTCACCTCTTTCGATTGCTTGATTAAATGCTTCAGCAATTTTCATTCGACCTTCTGCATCCGCATATAAAATACGTGCTTGAGATCCAACAACTAATTTGTTTTGTTGAGCACCTTTAATCCAACGGATATTATCTGCCATTTGTTGTTGAATTTCAGAAGGACTATTTTTCATCATCTCTTCTAAAACTTGACAAGCTATTTCATCTGTTTTCTTTAAATCTTCAGGTTTTCCTGAAGCACACACCCATCTAAAAGGTCCAAAACCAAAATCAAAACACATTGGTCCTAATATATCTTGAACATAAGATGGATATTTAAAATCTATCCCATTTGCAGCCATAATATCAGCTCCTGCTCTTGAAGCTTCCAATAAGAAAGCATTTCCATAATCAAAGAAATAAGTTCCTTTTGCTGTATGACTGTTAACTGAAGCTGCATGTCGAACTAAAGTCTCTTGAACTTTTTGTTTAAAAAATTCAGGATTTTCAGCCATCAGTAAATTTGACTCTTCAAAACTTAACCCAACAGGATAATAACCACCAGCCCAAGGATTATGAAGAGATGTTTGATCTGAACCTAATTCAACAAAAATATTTTCTTTATCAAAGCGTTCCCAAACATCAACTACATTTCCTACATAGGCAATAGAAACAACTTCTTTTCCTTCTTTCGCCTTACGAACACGAACACAAAGTTCATCTAAATTATCAATCAATTCATCAACCCAACCTTGAGAATGACGAACATTAGCAGCTTTAGGATTGACTTCCGCAGTAACAGAAACACATCCTGCAATGTTTCCCGCTTTAGGTTGAGCACCTGACATACCACCTAAACCAGCAGTAATAAATAATTTACCTTCTAATCCTTCTCCATTTTTAGAGATTTTTCTACCAGCATTTAAAACTGTTATAGTTGTACCATGAACAATTCCTTGAGGTCCGATATACATATAAGAACCTGCAGTCATTTGCCCATATTGAGTAACACCTAATGCATTAAATTTCTCCCAATCATCCGGTTTTGAATAATTTGGAATCATCATACCATTAGTCACAACAACTCTTGGTGCTTCTTTATGTGAAGGATACAATCCCATAGGATGACCTGAATACATAACCAATGTTTGCTCATCAGTCATTTCAGCTAGATATTTCATTGTTAAACGATACTGAATCCAATTTTGAAAAACAGCACCATTTCCTCCGTAAGTAATTAACTCATGAGGATGTTGAGCAACAGCATAATCTAAATTATTTTGAATCATCAATTGAATAGCTTTTGCTTGTTCTGATTTCCCAGGATAATCTGAAATTGGACGAGCATACATTTGATAATCTGGTCTATATCTAAACATATAAATTCTTCCATATGTCTCCAATTCTTCCATAAAATCAACAGCTAATTCTTCATGCTGATCTTTAGGAAAATACCTTAACGCATTTCTTAAAGCTAATTTTTTCTCATCAGGAGAAAGAATATCTTTCCTTTTAGGAGCATGATTAATTGAATATTCGTATTCTTTTTTTGCTGGAATTTGTTTTGGAATTCCTACTAAAATATCTTGTTGAAAATCGTTTAAGTTCATTTCGTAGTTTTTTACAAAGTTACGTGAAAATAATTCAAAATTGAATGATAATAAATTCAATTAAAAGTGAAAAAATGAAATAAAAAAAGGGAATCCTAAAATCCCCTTAATATTTATTATACAATCTATTTTATAAAAATTTAAAATCTTTACCAGGATAAATTGCACTTTCTCCTAATTCTTGTTCAATTCTTAATAATTGATTGTATTTAGCCATTCTATCACTTCTTGAAGCAGAACCTGTTTTGATTTGTCCTGTATTTAAAGCAACCGCTAAATCAGCAATTGTAGAATCTTCAGTTTCTCCACTTCTATGACTCATTACAGAAGTATATTGATTTCTAGTAGCCAATTGAACAGCTTCAATCGTTTCAGTTAAAGAACCAATTTGATTAACTTTTACCAAAATAGAATTTGCGATATTCTCTTTAATTCCTCTTGCTAAACGTTTTGTATTTGTAACAAATAAATCATCACCAACTAATTGAACTTTATCTCCAATTGTGTCAGTAGCTAACTTCCAACCTGCCCAATCATCTTCGGCTAAACCATCTTCGATAGATGCAATAGGATATTTATTTGTCCAATCTTTCCAGAAATCAACTAATTGACTTGACGTCATTTCATCACCTGTAGATTCAAAAATGTATAATCCTTTATCAGCATTGTAAAATTCTGATGAAGCAGCATCTAATGCAATATACACATCTTCTCCTGGCTTAAACCCAGCTTTTTCAACTGCTTCTAAAACTACTTGAATTGCCTCTTCGTTAGAACCTAAATTTGGAGCAAAACCACCTTCGTCACCAACGTTTGTAGACATCCCTTTAGATTTCAATACATTTTTCAAGTTATGAAAAATTTCAGTTCCCCATCTCAATCCTTCAGAAAAAGAAGTAGCACCGAATGGCATAACCATAAACTCTTGAATATCAATTAAATTATCAGCATGAGAACCTCCATTTAAAATATTCATCATCGGAACAGGTAAAGTAACTGCACCAACTCCTCCAATATATTTATGCAAACTTAATCCAGATTCAATAGCACCAGCTTTCGCTACAGCAAGAGAAACTCCTAAAATAGCATTAGCTCCTAAATTAGATTTGTTTTCTGTTCCATCTAATTTAATCATTGCAATGTCTATACTTTTTTGATCTAATACATCAAAACCGTGCAATGCTTCATTAATGATAGTATTTACATTATTAACAGCGTTAAGAACACCTTTACCTAAATAAATAGATTTGTCACCATCACGTAATTCAACAGCTTCATGAATACCTGTTGAAGCACCTGATGGAACTGCTGCTCTTCCTAAAACACCATTAGTAGTAATAACATCTACTTCGACTGTTGGATTCCCTCTTGAGTCAAGAATTTGTCTTCCAACTATTTTTGCAATATAACTCATGCTTTATGTAATTTTAAGTTTTCTATAAATTGATCAAATAAATATCTAGAATCGTGAGGTCCTGCAGACGCTTCTGGGTGATATTGAACAGAAAAGATAGGTTTTCCAATAATCTCAATACCTGCAATTGTATCATCATTCAAATGTTTATGAGTAACTGCGATTTGAGGATTATTTGAAATACTTTCTTCAGAAACAACAAAACCATGATTCTGAGATGTAATTTCACCTTTACCAGTTTTAAGATTTAAAATTGGATGATTAATACCTCTATGTCCATTGAACATTTTTCGAGTATTTAATCCTTGTGATAATGCTAAAATTTGATGTCCTAAACAAATACCAAAAACTGGCTTATTTTGTTCAACAATTTCTTTAACAATTGATATAGATGTTGGCATAGATGATGGATCACCAGGTCCATTCGACAACATATAACCATCAGGATTAAACTGATTAATTTCTTGTAACGAAGTATTCAATGGAAAAACTTTAACATGACAACCTCTTTCTACAAGACAACGTATGATGTTTTGTTTAACACCAAAATCTAATAAGGCAACTTTATATAAAGAATCATCATTTTTAGATTCAAAAGGTTCAGTAGTTGCAACATGAGAAGATAACTCTAAACCATCCATTGAAGGAACAAGAGAAAGTTGTTTTTTTAAGTCTTCATGAGAAATATCTTCAGAAGAAATAATAGCATTCATTGCTCCTTTACTTCTAATATGACGAACTAGTGCTCTAGTATCAATATCTGAAATACCTACTGTTTTATTCTTAATTAAAACATCTTCAAGAGATCCATCTGCATTAGGTCTAGAATAAACTTCTGAAAACTTTTTAGTAACTAATCCTGAAATTTTAATACCATCAGACTCAACATCTAAATCGTTAACACCATAATTACCTATATGAACAGTGTTCATAATCAAAATCTGACCAAAATATGAAGGATCTGTAAAAACTTCTTGGTAACCAGTCATGCCAGTATTAAAAGCAATCTCTCCAGTTGTTGTTCCTATATAGCCAATAGCTTTACCTTCAAAAATAGTTCCATCTTGTAAAATAATTACAGCAGATTTTCTTTCCTCCATTTTTATTTTTTTTGCAA
>Ga0315907_10001418_pt1 | contig 32411 bp, 23 predicted proteins | sample LakEriMetagenome_3_FD_203525 | JGI IMG/M metagenome (GOLD analysis project Ga0315907, IMG submission 203525) | Freshwater fungal communities from buoy surface, Lake Erie, Ohio, United States - Buoy 12 MA123 | ecosystem: Environmental > Aquatic > Freshwater > Lake > Lake biofilm | place: USA...
CACAAACCCAGCAACTGGCGCAACAGAACCTACGAATGGCGTAACTCAAACACGAACTCAAGAACCCACCACAAACCCAACAACTGGCGCAACAGAACCTACGAATGGCGTAACTCAAACACGAACCCAAGAACCCACTACAAACCCAACAACTGGCGCAACAGAACCTACCAATGGCGTAACTCAAACACGAACCCAAGAACCCACCACAAACCCAGCAATTGGGGCAACAGAACCTACGAATGGCGTAACTCAAACACGAACCCAAGAACCCACCACAAACCCAGCAAATGGCGCAACAGAACCTACCAATGGCGTAACTCAAACACGAACCCAAGAACCCACCACAAACCCAGCAACTGGGGCAACAGAACCTACGAATGGCGTTGCTCAAACACGAACCCAAGAAACCACCACAAACCCAACAACTGGGGCAACAGACCCTACGAATGGCGTAACTCAAACACGAACCCAAGAAACTATAACGAATCTAAAGACTGAAACGGATTTAATGAAGACTGAAAACCTAGAACGTATCAAAGAAGAGTTGGTAACAGAGATAAATAGGCTAGAGAAGCTTCCGGCAGAATTTCAGGAGTCAATCGCATTAAAAGCGATCAAGAGTCAACTGAATTTCACGAGTGAACTCATTCAATTGAGTCAAGAAGTAGGTGAAAAAGGAATGAGTACTTTATATACTCCGCTTGAACTGCAATCTATGGCACAAGATGCCACGACATTAATAAAGCAATTAAACAACTCTTTGCCACCGGATCAACAGATAGACATCCAATCAATTCAAGCGATAACCCAGCTACTTCCAACGGATATTCAGGTTAAGGATACACGAGAAATTAAGGAACCCAAACACATTGATCTTTCAGATGAACTGATTTCACAATATGCATCCAAAGCTGAGTATGATCGCTACGTCAGTGTCATGAAGGAGCAAGTAAAATTGAACCAACAAGGTGATGTGCTCAACGGTCGGATTAGCACCTTAAAAAAGGAATTATATGCAGAACCAGACGAAATAAAGCGAACGGCCATTCGAAATGAACTTCTTGAACTAGTTCAAGAAAAGTTAGCGATTGAAAAGCAGCAATATAAGTTGGATGAAACGCTACGTAGAATGCCAGATTATTCCTATTTCTCGGCCTTACTCGAAAAGCAAATTTTGCCTATATCTGTCTCGGATGAAACTACAATCGTAGCAATAGATGAACGAGCATTGGAGTTTCAAGTAGGCGGAGAAACAAATGTTCAACAAGGAAAGCTACCTGTTTTGAATCAAATGCCAATGGGATTAATTTTTAGAGTACAAGTAGGGGCATTTAGATACAAAGTTCCTGGGTATTTCTTTAGGGAGTTTTCACCAGTTTCAGGGGAGAAATTAACAAACAATTTAACGGCTTATTTAGTCGGTTTTTTTGTTGATTCAAAAGCAGCGAAAATCGCACGGACTTTAATTAGGAAAACCGGATATCAGGATGCGTTCATAGTTGCGTATTGTGATGGTAAACGGATTCCATATAACCTGGCGATTCAATATGAGCAAAATGGAATGTGTAATAGGCGAGAAGAAGCGGATGTGTTAACGGAAGTACTTAGCTATTTTAAAGATTCAATAAATCAAGAGGGTTCCGTTCAAAGTACCCCAAAGGAGATTTTTTATACGGTTCAGGTAGCTTCACTAAAGAAAGAAGATAATGGCAAACTCAATAAGGTTCCGGAGTTATTCTATAGTGTATCCGTTGCAGGGAATTATAAGTATTCAAGTGGTAAATTCTCTTTCTTAAATGATGCAAAGGTTCGACGAAACGAACTGAGAGCAACTGGATATGCTGATGCCTTCATTGTAGCCTATCGTGATGGCGTTCCCGTAAGTTTCCAAGAGGCAGAAAAGGGACTCGCTTATTTGAGAGAAGATTCAAAACCAAAGTTAACACCGATAAACACAGATTTATTGGGAACAAAAATAGAAGAGCAGGAAAACCTATTAGTTCAATATAAAAAACGCATAGGAACCATGGGGCTAGCAGATTTCGCTAAATTTAATCAGTTACAGGCGTGTGTATTTGTTGATGAATCATTGCTATTAGCGCCCTTGGAGCAAGAAAAAATCTCACCCTTATTCCAGATTGTCTATGCGGATTTCGTCGCTACTGAGATTCCTGAAAAATCAATAGATGAGTTGTTTGTAGGGGGGGGGATGAGTGATTTAACCATTGTGCATGATTTTGCATTACGTGGAACAGTTCCCTTCCAAATGATGAATTCGAACCTTGAGGGAACAGGAATTCTCTTTTTTACAAATACAGAAAGTGAAAAAATTCAGATACGGGATCAATTGAAAAAACTAAATTTGATTATTAAAGACTAAGCAGTTGTTATGAAAGAAAAGGAATGCGAATCAATAGCTTTAGCAACAGATGTTCAATCTGAACTAGCACTTATCTTGTACAATGATGATGTTAATACCTTTGATCATGTTATACATTGTTTGGTTACAATATGTGATATGGAACTTCTGGCGGCCGAACAATGCGCATATATTGTTCATTATGGCGGTAAATGCGCTGTTAAGCATGGGTCGTATGAAGACTTAGAACCAAGATGTCTTACCTTGTTAGAAAAAGGGCTCTCTGCGAAAATAGAGCATTAATTAGGGTTTAGAAATATCGAAAAATGTTTTCTCGATAGTCTCGTATTTGCCATTAGGTGACGGAGAAAGTGCTGGGGAAGCAATTATATGCAAGTCTTTATCCAGCAATATGTAATAGGGAAAAGTTAATATTCCTAAGTTATTCCATATCGGATTACCTCTATCAATACCAACTTTTTTCCAAGTAATTTGATTTAATGCGCGCTGTTCAGTTTCTTTCAGATTTTCTTTGTCCACGTACAAGGTTACAAATTCAACAGATTTTCCATAGGTAGCATATAGTTTTCTTAAAATATTTAATTCACTGATAGCCCTAGTGTTGGAAGGGTTAAACGCATGAATATAGACATGCTTGCCTTGGTATGCTTTAAGATCTATTGAATCAGATGTACCTTTTATTGTTTCATATAAAAAGGCTCCGCCTTGCTGAATTAATGGGACTCTACTTAAAACGTTTTGAGCGATCGTTTTGTGAATTGGATAAACGCTTTCTTTACTGATTAACTTCAGGTTATTTAAGATGACTGAGCGCGGCAAGAAATTATCGTTTAGTGCTTGCTTTAAGATAAAAATTCGAATAAGTGACCTTAATTCAGATGCTGACGCATAAGCGTCTTTAGCGAGTAAAGAATCACTTTGGTTTAAATTTCCTGAGACAAACGCTTTAAACAAGTTATCACGGAGTTCTGGATCAATACGATGAATATATTGATCATAAAATGTTTCGAAATACGACATATAGTAGTCGTGATGATATAATATAGGGTTGTTTTCAAGATAGTTTGAGTACTTTTCACTTTCCGTTGGTGCTCCAATGAAGTTGATATTATCAACATCGCTAGCGATACTGTAATTAATGAAATCAAGAAAATAAGTAGAAGTATCCGTCTGCGCGTCTTTCATTAACGCCAATTTTAGAATTGCAATGTTTTTAGAAAATAAACCAGGATTACGGTCTTTATCAAAATAAATATCACTGATATAGTTATCTAACCATGCTTGAAATCCCAGAATTCTAAAATTAATATCATTGCTATCCAAGTCAAAAAAAGTTAATTCAATTTCTTCTTTAAGATTGTAGGATTGATTTTGAGGGTTGTCATCAAAAAATTCAACCTTATATCGGCCTTTGGGTTGAACATAAATATATGACCTAAGATCCTCTGTTCCGAGAACAAGCTTTGTTATCCCATTGCTTGTACCGTTGAATTTAAATACGCCATCTTCCGAAATGGTGGTTTCTTGAAGAAGTGATAAACGACCACTTAAATAGTCTTCGAACTTCCATAGATACATGGATTCATTTGCAAATTGTGGAGCAATACCAATAATTTCAAACTGGCTGTACGCTATAAACGTAATTGTGGCAAAAAAAGAAGTAACAAGGTGGTGTATGCGCATGGCTATTGTTTAACTAAAATCACGGAATTGGTTACGAATTTTGTAATATCACCTTGGTGTTGATGTATTTCTCGAACAATCGTCGCGTTTATGGCAGAATTACTCAATGCCGTGAGCAAAAACACGGTTTCTATGGAGGCCATGGCTGAATTCATGTGCGCAATAGAGCGTTCATATTGAAAGTCCTTGGTATCCCTCAGTCCACGCAATATGACAGAACATTCGGCTTCTTGACATGCGTCAATGGTTAATCCACTGTATGCGATTATCCGAACCGGAAGTTCAGGAAATAAGGATAAGATGTGCGTTTTTCTAGATTCTAAACTGAAGTATGGTGTTTTGGTGGAATGTATGCCTAAACCTATGATAATTTCGTCAAAAAGGAGTAATCCTTTATGTACAATGGCTTCATGTCCCTTGGTAAATGGGTCAAAAGAACCTGGAAAAAAAGCACGGCGATGTTTCATTGGAAAAAACTAAAATTAACGTTTCCAAAGGTACGGGTATTTAAAAAATTTGTTTCCTCCTTCAGTACCGTAAATTTCCCGTGTTCCACAATTAGAATACCTTCCGGTTTCAGTATGTTTCGTTCAAATACGGTTTGAATGATTTCTTTGTGAACTGCCAACTCATATGGGGGATCAGCAATGATTAGGTCGAATTGTTGTGTAGCCCGTTGAATAAAGGTTAATGCATCTTGTGTATGAACGCTCAAACCTTCTTGAATCCCAAGAGCTAATGCGTTTTTTTTTAGCCATGCAGTGACTTTAGGACTTTTATCTACGCACACAACATCCGTTGCCCCTCTGGAAATAAACTCAAAACTCAAGTTTCCGGTTCCTGTAAATAAATCCAATACCCGTAAATCTGAAAAATCTATCTGGTTGCCCAACACATTAAAAAGTCCTTCCTTCGCAAAATCTGTGGTGGGTCGCGATGGAAAACTTGAGGGAACGGCAAAGGACCTGCCTTTTAAATAACCTGAAATAATTCTCATAATAAGGTGGAAAATAACGCACGAAATTCCCTGGATGCTATGGAAGTGAGGTTAAGGGGTTCAATTTGTTTAAGGTAGGCTTGAATGTGAGCAGGCTGAATGCTAGAGTGCGTGCTGCTCAATCGAATGGTGGCGCCTTCTGTAGATAAGTTGAATTGATTTAGGGCATTAATCATCATGTAGATCAAGTCATCAACCAAGGTGAATTCAAAAAAATCCGAATACCACAATTTACGCTGGTGGTAAATCCCAAGATACGCTCGATGTTCAAAGCAATGCAAATCAATCCTGAATATCCCATCGTATTGAAGGGCATCCAATAACAACTGATGCATGCTGTGAATGCCTTGACCATTAAAATGTAGGTCCATTAATTCACTTAGCCAGCTGGGATGTGAATGGATAAGGGTTACCTGGCCATCAGCACTCGTTGCTGCAGAAATTTCATGCAATGGGGCGTGCGGTCCAAACATTCGTGTACTGTATTCCAAGAGATTGGATTCAAGATAAACGGCACTGGGTAAGGTCAGGTGTTGCGTGCCTACCACCGCGTGAATGTAATCTGGAGCGTGAAGAAACGATGAACGTGTTTGCTCCTTTATAAATGTTTTAATTTCCTCGTGAATTAATGAATTCGCCGTGGATCTGACGTCCAAGTGAAATACCGCATCTTCCGTAATAAGCGAAACGCGACGATCTTCATATACAATCAGGGATTTTTCCATAGTCCTTGCAAAACTACAATTTATTTAACTTAAGCCACAGGAATGTTTAAGGGAACACATTAATTGTGAACTTTGTGTATGGAGTTCACTACCGATCAAAAAGCAGCCATTGACACCTTTAATCAATTCGATTTTGATGAATCCATGTACCGTTGTTTTGTACTAAGCGGATATGCGGGAACAGGGAAAACTACACTGATTTCCTATATCGTTAAACATTTTCGGACAGAGAAGCGCAAGTTAAAATTAATTGCCCCAACGGGTAGGGCTGCCAAAGTTATGGCAAGCTATGCCGACTTTCCCGCAGGGACCATACACAAGCTGATTTATTTCATTTCGGATTCTGTGGACGGAGGAGGCCTCATTAAAGCAAAAAACCTACATAAAAACACGCTCTTCATTGTGGATGAAGCATCAATGGTCGGTGTTGAATCCCACCAACAAGAGGGGAGTTTATTGCATGATTTATTAGAGTACGTCTTTTCAGGTGAGGGTTGTTCCCTAATGTTGGTGGGAGATCCAGGACAGCTACCTCCAGTTGGACAAACCGATTCCCCGGCCTTACAAGTAAGTTACATCGCCAACCTATACCCAAGTTTACGCATGTTTTCGCATACCTTAACGGAAGTAGTAAGACAAGCGGCGGATTCAGAGATAACCACCAATGCTACCTTTCTTCGCACCATGGAAGCGTATAATCCTCCATATTTTGTATCCTTGGGTAAGGAAGTGATTTCCCTCAATGGTTCAGAGTTGCTTGAAACATTGGAGTCTTCTCGGAAATTTGGAGACGAATCCTTTGTGATGCTAACGATTTCAAATAAGCGCGCTGGTAAATGGAATCAGGAAATTAGAAATCGATTATTTCAATACGAAGAAACCGTGGTACGAGGGGAGTGGTTGATGGTGGTTAAGAACAATTATTTTTGGGCTGCAGATTCTGAAATGGGACTCATTGCGAATGGGGAGATGCTTCAGGTTCTTCGAGTCAAACGCGAGGAACACCTTTATGGATTTGATTTTCTTCATCTTGACGTTTCCTTCTTGAGTGAACCGAATAAAGAACGTACGGTAATTTGTTTTAAAGAAACGTTGCTTTCCGATGCACCCAATTTCCCGAGAGATGTCCTGAAGCAATTGTTTTTTGAAATTGAAAAAGATTATACTTCTGAACGAAATAAACGAAAACGATATCAGCTCATTCTTAAGAATCCCTATTTTAATGCCTTACAAATTAAATACGCTTATTGTGTTACAGCGCACAAGGCGCAGGGTGGACAGTGGGATGCTGTTTTTGTAGATTATGGGTTTATTCCGGAACAAATGGATAAAAAGGAATATGTGCGTTGGTTGTATACCTGCGTTACGCGTGCAAAACAATGCCTGTATCTAGTGAACTTCCCGGAATCGTACTTTCAATGAGCTTACTCGCGTGCTTTTGGTAATTTAATCGCTGTTTCACCCACATAGAATTTACTTTGTGCTACTCGTTCTTCGAGTTGATCAATGAATTTCTTTGCCTTTGGTGTGCTGAGATATTTCGGACAAATAGCAATTAACTCATTTTTTGTTTGCATCAGAATCGAACGTGTTCGCAATACAGAGAGCAATTCATTTTTAGATATATTATTTGTTTTTAAGATGGACTCTATCGGAAATTGGGTAGACGTCAGGTTTGAGACCACCGGGTCGGTTGTACTTTCGATGTGTATTTGTAAGGACCGATTTATTTTTACTTGGAGTGCCGAATGCCGCAAGGATTTATACGCCCAAGACTCTCTGCTTGCCTGTTTTTCTTCCACAGTATTACCCGGATATCCCTTTAATTCTTGTTGCTCCAGGTCTCGAATAATCATGCTGTCTTTCCATCGTCCAATGCCCATACCTTCCAAGTTCAACTCAATGGGAAGGTTATTATTATCAAATCCTTCAAAAAACTCCCTAAAGAATGCAGTATCTTTCTCTGTGAAAATTCGACCATCAAACAAATATGCGTCAGATTTGAATACATCCTCGAAGTTCACCTCAAAGTCGGCATCATAATAAGGTCTCGCATCTACCATAGAAATATGCATCATAATTTCATCAGAAGTCTCACCTTCATAGTCGTCAGGAATTGATATCAAGCGAACTTCAATGGTCTCTTGATGTGAGGTAGGCTTAAATGTTAAATCTTGTGTGTAAATATCAAATGTTGTTCCGTCTTCAAATAAATAAAGCCCCTCTTTTACCGTAAATGGAACCCAATCTTCACCTAATAATTTCTTATATCGTCGGTAAATTGCATCATGATGCTCAAATTCTTCGCTCAACTCGTTACGTTCCTTTATCAACTGTTCGAGCATACTCGAGGTTTCATCATAGGATGCGTACAATTCAATTAAATCCCATTGTTTTTTACTTTTTGCTTTTTTCCGTGCTTTTGTGGTGGGTTTCATAACCAGGGTAGGATCGTCGCTCTTTTTTCGCTTACGCTCGTCTTTAGTGGTAATATTTCTTGTTTTGTAGGGCTCTTTATACAGTTCACCCAAATCTCCTTCCTTTTGGTTTATAAACGCTTCAATTTCCCCCAATTCAATATATCTATCTTTAACCTGTTGGTTTAACCCATCCTTGCCATCTAATTGTTTTTTTAAGGATTCATAAGTTTCACTGTATAAATTATTCAATACATGCATGAACGTGGTACCTTTTGAAAAGGTAGAATCAGGAGTTAAGAAACGCGTTGTTTGTGAGCCAAATAAGGGGTATTGTCGTCCTCCTTTCTCGATAATCACCGTGGTTTGATTGGTGCTGTTATATCCCCATACGTCAAAATGAAGTTGAGTCTCTTTGTAATCCCCAGCTGATAAAAGAGAGCGTTGGGTGATTCGCTCAGTTTTTATGTTTGGTTTTTTATCCGTACTCAAGGTTAACTCATATGGGAATAAACCGATGGCTCTGGGTAATCCTTGGTTCCATTCACCATACTCATCTTTATCGCGTTCTTGTAACATGCCCTCAGTATAACTGCCGTCTCCAGCGGCCATTAATTCACTAATAAATACGTTGGACTCTCCCCCCATTAGGTTAAATAAAGTGTGAGTTCGCTCTGAAATACTTGCATTTAAAGCTTTTCCTTGTGCCTCCAAAATTAATTTGCAATCGGCAGTTTTTAAGTATCCTTTTATTTGTAGCGTGAGTAAACGCTCTGCGAATGAAATATTAGTAAGTAACAACGGACTTTCGTTCGGATCAATTAAGAAATCGAAGAGTTTGCCGCGGTTAAATTCTTGTGGGAGTTGTTTAAAAAGTTTTAAAAAATATTCTTCTAACAGCGGTAAGGTAGAAATTGGTGCGCCATCGGCGTAGCGATGAATTTGTTGACACATTTCATAAATAGCTGTTTTGTTACAGGCTTCCGTTATTATCCCCTTAGGGCAGCGAGAGAGCTCTGATGAACGTATGGTTAGTAGATTTGGATTTACTGTGATTATTCGGTCGATGGAATCATAATTGATACTTCCGTTTTCCATAAATATCATGGGACCGCTATACTCGAAAGCTTTACCGATGTTTTGGTCAAGTATCGGGCTTTTCCGAACAATGTGAAACAAATATGCCTGAATTTCAGGGGTCAGTTGTTGGGATACTTGACCGTAACTTTTCGAGCTAAAAACAATTAGCGCTAATAAAAAATGCCAACCAGGAAATAAGCGCTTAGAGAAAGCTTGAACCTTATTTGATGAATTCAACTGTTTGACCATTGATTTGAATAAAATAAACTCCAGCGTTTACGTTTGTTACATCAATAGTGCCTTGATAAGTCCCAACAGCTAATGTTTTTCCCGTCAGTGTTACAATCCGATACGCATCACCAAGGGCTACCCCGGAAAGCTGCAGGTGATTGGTAACGGGATTTGGGAATAGGGTCACCGCGGGAATCGATAATTCTGAGGAACCAACGAAAGTAGTGGGTTGATCTTTGCTTAGAATCATCGTGCTGCTGTTAGTGAAAAGGGCTGAATTTACGTCAACAGACATGGTGATAAATATCGGTAAATCCCCCACTGTAAAATCGTAATATTCAAATACATCGCGCACAAATGCTACGTTTGTTCCAAAAACCGATGCTACTGCAGAATCTTTCAGGTGATAGCGCAACACATTGCTGTAGGTGTTGCCTCCAGGTAATAATAGGGTGCCGCTCCCGTCTACTGCAGCATAGGAAGTTCCTGAGGCTGGCACTGTACCTGTTGCGCCAGAAGTAACCGTTCCAGAAAACACATCGCTCACTGTATTTCCAAAAGCAAAAGGGTACGTCATTACATTTTCTTGATCTACATTCCAACTGGCAATCACAGCGCCAAGGCTGACTTCATTAAATACAAAGCCCTGAGAAGTTCGACCATTTGGCGTTGAGGTAAAGAAGGTTTGAAATGTGCTGCCTATGTCATATAATTTGGTAGCGCCCGCAAAAGAAACATAATTAGCATCTTGCGTTGCATCCAGCATTTGCACATCTTTGGTTACTCCAAAAACACCAGCAATTTGACTGAAATCCCAAGTGACATTGGCTCCAGTGATGTTTGCTTGAATATTTGCATTTGAATCACACAAGTGAAGGGGTGCCAGCGCACCGATTGCCGCTTCATTCATGGAAGTAAACGTTTGAGAAATACCATATAACGGCAGGGCTAAAAAGAAACAGTAAATTGCTTTCATAGATTTTGTTGTTTATTCAAAATTACAAAAAATGCGGTAAATCGAGCACGAATTACACACCAAAAAGTTGACGATTCTTTTTAATTTGGTGTTGCTCAGTCGCATTCATATTCAACTTGATTTTTGGATAAAACGTTCGCTGAACGAGGGGCAGTGTTTTTTCGATGATTTCTCCGCGTCGACGGATTGAAAGTGTTAGCAGCTCATGGGCACAGGAGGCGAGTGCTTCGGACAAATTATCGGTAATTGCATATTCGTTTATGGATGTGATTTCATCCCCTTCAGATAAGCCTCCTACCTCTGCAGGACTTCCGGGAGCAATGTCTGTAATGAAGGTTTTTTCTCCTTTGGTAAGGATTTTAATGCCTAATAATGCTTTGTGAAGTTCAGCAGGGACTTCTTGTTGCAGTTCAATCCCATAAAACGCGAAGGCTTCTTGAAGCAGAGATTCATACCCGTTTGCTGCATGAATATATTGCCTAAATAGCCCAGTAAAATCAATGCCCGATATCGCGTTGAGCAACACTAAGAGGTCCGACTCGGTGTAGCCTTTTTGTTTTAATCCAAATTCATAAAACAAGCGGTTCATCAAGTGCTGCAAGGTTCCTTTATGATTCGTGGCTTCGCGGATTTTAGCATCGAGAATGAAAGCCATCAGGCAACCCTCATTATATATAGATACTTTGCGTCCAGGCGTGCCTTTTACATACCCATCAACCCATGTATCAATCGATGAATCCCCAAGCGAGTAGTTGAATCTCCCAACATTATCTACATGCGTTTGAATTTGCTCCTCCAGCAGTTGAAGGTAACGCTCGGAAGTAATTAACCCGCTGGTGAGTAAATAGTAATCGCCAAAAAACGTGGTAATTCCCTCGTATACATAGCCGAGACGGGAATAGGTAGGCCGGTTGAACCGGTATGGGAGCATCTCCAAGGGTCTTATGGTTTTCACATTCCAAACGTGATATAACTCATGGGATGAAACCGCCAACAAGGATTCATAGCGTTTTGTCGCCCAATCTTCAGTCGGACCAAGTACAATAACAGTACTGTTAAGATGTTCAACCCCATGTAAATACCGTTCATTCACTCCAATCAATAAAAATGAAAAGCAAGCAGTGGGGAATTCACCAAAGGCCTGTACTTGTTTTTCGGTGAACTTTTTGAAGTCATTCACCAGCTGTTCGGGGGGAATGCCATGCGAACCAACAGAATGAATATAAAATCGATAATCTGCAATGTTGTACGAATAAGAAGCGATGCTTGGACTTGCTAAGATCGGGGTGTCAAATGCCTCGTCTAACCCTGAGAAAAGCGCCTTGCCGTCAGGTTTATGTTCAAGGCCTGCCAGAATCCAAGTCGCTGGGACCTCTATGCTTAAGTTTATTTCATCATTAATAATATAATCACTGTAAACCAATAGATTAACTGGGTTTATTAACAGTGTTTGTTCATCTAAATAGGTGTTTCCTGCGGTTAATTCAGCCCCATAATACAAATAAGAAACATGGATTTCATCAACATGGCTTGTATCTACCATCCATTCATTCTTGCTTATTTTTTGGGTAGTCATGCGTTGTACGCCATGATAAGCCTGTAGATTCGATATTAAACGCGAGAAATTCCCTTCCTCATACCTGCCAGGACGCCAGGCGGCAATTCGAAGTATGGTTTCATCTTCGGGAGTAGGAATCGTAACTTGAACTTGAATCCGATGCCGACTTGCTTGGTAGAGGCTAATGCGGTAATCGACCATACCCCTTAGTATAATTCGTCTTGCAGTTGTGCAATTTTAGCATCAGCGATATAATCATCGTAGGTCATCATCTTATCGATCATTCCCTTTGGAGTCAATTCAATAATGCGATTGGCGACCGTATTAACAAGCGCCTGGTCATGCGACGTAAACAACATAGATCCTCTAAAATCGATCATGGCATTGTTTAAGGCCGTAATTGATTCCAAGTCTAAGTGGTTGGTTGGCTCATCCATCAATAAGAAATTCGCCTTGGCTAACATCATTTTGGAGAGCATGCAACGGACTTTTTCACCTCCAGAAAGTACATTGGCTGTTTTCATCGCCTCTTCACCTGTAAATAACATGCGTCCTAAAAAGGTTCTTAAATAAACTTCTTCGCGTTCTTCATCTCCTTGCGCATATTGACGAAGCCAGTCAATCAAACTGACCTTATCCGCAAAGAAATGGTGATTGTCGTTCGGTAAATAGGCCGTGCTTATGGTGGTTCCAAAGGTAAAGGAACCGCTATCGGCGGCTGTTTCTTGATTCAGCACCTCAAAGAATTGCGTCAAGGCCACCGAATCCCTAGAAACGATGGCGATTTTATCTCCTTTGTTTGCTGTAAATGTAATGCCTTGAAATAGGAATTTTCCTTCGTGTTTTTTACCCAAATTTTCAACTGAAAGAATTTGATTTCCTGCGTCGCGCTCTTGATGAAAGGTAATTCCAGGATACCTTCTAGAGGAGGGTTTAATTTCTTCTAAATCCAAATTATCCAACATTTTACGTCGGCTGGTGGCTTGCTTTGATTTCGCGGCATTCGCAGAGAATCGAGAAATAAACTCCATGAGTTCTTTCTTTTTTTCCTCTGCCTTTTTATTCTTATCTGAACGTTGTTTGGCTGCAAGCTGTGAGCTTTCATACCAAAAGGTATAGTTCCCCGTAAATAAATTTATTTTTGAATAATCAATGTCGCAAATGTGCGTGCAGACGGTGTCTAAAAAGTGACGGTCGTGGGATACTACAATCACCGTATTTCGAAAATCCAATAAGAAATCTTCAAGCCATGAAATCGTCTTCAGGTCAAGGTCGTTCGTAGGCTCATCGAGAATTAACACGTCAGGGTTGCCAAATAGTGCTTGCGCAAGAAGGATTCGAACTTTCAACTCGTTTGAAATCTCTTGCATCAACTGATCGTGTTTACTTTCGTCGATTCCAAGATTACTCAATAAGGTAGCGGCATCTGTTTCTGCATTCCATCCTTCTAAATCTGCAAATTCGCCCTCTAATTCTGCGGTTCGCATGCCATCCGCTTCTGAAAAGTCTTCTTTCGCATAAAGCATGTCTTTCTCTTGCATGATTTCATACAAGCGCTTATGTCCCATGATTACTGTCTGTAAAACAGGATATTGATCAAATTCAAAGTGATTTTGTCGTAAAAAAGCAATGCGTTTTCCAGGTTCTAATTCAACCCTGCCAGTTGTGGGGTCTTGTTCACCAATTAGAATTTTAAGAAAGGTGGATTTTCCTGCTCCGTTTGCGCCAATAACGCCATAACAATTTCCTTGGACAAACTTTGCGTTTACTTCATCAAATAACACACGTTTCCCAAATTGCAGGGATAGATTCTGTACAGATAACATTTCTTAGATTTTGCGCAAAGATAAGGACTTTGAGCGAGTTCCTTATTTTTTGCAGCTATAAACGAACGCCGGGGGAAGATTTAGCGGGGTAAAGGCCAAGTTCATGTGGTTGAAATGACGTTTTATTGCTTTCTTAGATTGCAAGGAATATTGGAATTGTACAAAATGTCCGCCTTCCGACAAACATTGATGTGCTGAAGTAAGAATATGTTCTCGCAAGGTTTCATCGAAAATCGCTAAAGGAAGGGAAGAAATGATGCAATCTGCATGGGGAATGCATCGTTCGGATAGGATCTTCGATAAATCTGTGGCGGAGCCTTGGATGATTTCCGTATTCGGACGGGTAAATTTCTGCACCAAGTCGTGGTAAAAAATTTCGTTAAGCTCAATGATGATTAAACGCGCATTAGGCATCATTTTTTCTTGAATATATCCTGTGAAAGCGCCAGTGCCTGGACCGAATTCAATAATGGTTTCACAGCGATCGAAAGGAATTTGTTTAAGCATTTTAGCCGCCAAAAAGCGTGAGCTAGGTGCCACGGCCCCTACCTTATTTCCCTTCTTTAGGAATTGAGCGATAAATGCCTTAGCTGACATGGCCGGGTTCATTTAACATAACAATCCCGTTATTTACAATACCTATCGCACGTCCGATCAGGGTTTGACCTGCAAAGGGGTTGCAAGCCTGCGCTCGTGAGCTCTTATCTACTTCCCATGCTAAGCCGGGAACATAAAAGGTTAAATCCGCCGTGGCTCCAAGTTGTATCGGATTAGAGGCAATGCCAAACAAGGACCGGTTTTTTACAGAAAGCTGCTCTACCAATGCATCGCTCGATAATCCGGTATGTTTTAACATGGCAGCATAGGCAGTTTGTAATTGAGGTGCGCCGAAATTCGCTTCATCAAAGGCCACTTGTTTGTCATCCAACACAAATGGGCGATGATCCGTAACCACAGCATCGATGATTCCTTGTGTTAAGCCATGAATCAACGCGAGTCGATCTGCCTCCGTTCGCAGCACAGGAAGCACTTTGTATCGTGTGTCGAAATCCAATATTTCTTGTTCAGTAAAGCACAAATTCATGACATGTACATCACAAGTAATGGGTAAACCTGCCTTTTTCGCGGCCTGAATAGGAGCAAGTGATTCTTTGGTGGAAATTCCGGAAAGATGCACAGCAGTTTGAGTATATGTGGCAATTTCGATGGCTTTGATGACTTGAATTCGTTCATCCAACGCTGGGTCGCCCTTTAGCCCCGTGCGTGTGGAGCCAACTCCTTCGTTCACTTGGGCATCCAATGAAAAACTATTTGACCTTGGCGTAACCTGAATTCTACCGCCAAAATCGCGTGAATAGAGTAGGGCTCGAGTTAGAATTCCCTCATTGACTGAATGCTGATCATCCGAGAACCACACTGTACCAGCTTGGTACATCTCAAACATATCAGAAAGCTCCTTCCCACTTTGCTTTTTTGAAATTGCTCCGATAGGATGCATCGATACACAGTGTCCACTGGACATTCGTCGCTTGTATTCAATCGCCGACTTGTTATCGGTGCTCGGAGTATCGGAGGGCAAGACGCCAAGGTGAGTAAACCCACCAAGTGCCGCATCATCAAGGCCTTGGGTCAAACCGCCTCGCTCTTCAAATCCCGGGTCGTACAAAGCAGCCTTGAAATCAACCCAGCCTTGCGACACGTGGAGCGACGGTATATTGAGCAGCATAGCCTCGGAGTCGGTTATGGAGGTGGCGATGTTTTCAATCTTGCCGTTGGAAATTAGAATGTCTTTACTTGTGTTGTTGTGTGGTGATTCAACATCCGTAATTCGTGCTGATTTTAACAGAATCTTCATGATTTCCAGAATTTTAATATGGCCATCTCAACCAGTAAGAAAAGAAGCGCCAATAAAACAAAAGTACGCCAAAATGAACTAGGTTTTTCCATCGAGAACTCAAAACTTGAATTCCCATCGCGCATGCGTTGAATAGAAACGTTCGAAAACCCTGCCTGCTCAAACTGAAATTTAAGCATGTCTTGACTTAGTAGGGCGGTGTTCGATTCGCTTCGATTTAAATTGAACGCAAGTTTTCCAAGGACTTGGGATGATTTTACGGTATAGAACCCTTCTGTAATGCGTTCGTTTAGTTCGGGTTGATTTAGCTGCAAGCGCACCATTCCATCGGAGACCATTTGCTTTGGTATGAATGTTTCTGCGGAGGAATTCAATGTTAACGGTTCATCTTGATTCGCATTGCTAGGAATTTCAAGCACCCCTGCAGCGCCTATGGTAAAGTAGGAGGGAAAGGATCGAAGACTGAGTTCTGCACTTCTCAACAAAATGGAAGGAAAAAGGGCATTAGCGGTAAAGCCTCCATTGGATTTACTCAATTCCGTGGTTAGTAGATAACATGTGCCTTTTTGTTTTACTGCAAGCATCAAAGGCAATTGATTCCTTAGTTTCAATAATACTTCTGCATTTGCTTGTCTGTAATCCCTGAGGGCATAAACACTTTTTAACAAGGGTAAATTCAGAGCGGTTTGTTGCTTATCGAACATGCCGTTGAAAAAACTACTGGCATAGGAAATTTCTGAAAGTTGATTACCTGTAGTTACTTTTCCATTAAAACCTGATAGCCCGAGCGTATTTAAAAATTGCTTGTAATCGGTCATGTTTATGTTGTTGCCGGGGATGCAAAACACACTTCCTCCTTGTTCAATAAACGCGTTAACATCAGAGATTAGTCCGGAAGGAAGTTCATTAATCCCATTCAAAATCAACAGATCCGCTTGATTAAGAAGGCGTTTGTTGAAGGAAAATTCCGAGCAACTTTCTAATTGATAAAACGGTTCAGTTGAGAATACTTTTGCGGTGCTGGCTTCACCGGACTCGCCATTTACTAGAACCACATTTCCTTGGGTTTCCAGCTCGTTAGTAAAGTAAAAATCGTCATCAAAAGTAATGCTTCGGTCCGACACACTTACCTTACCTTCCATGTATGCCGGTGTATTGGGTGTGAAAAACATATGACTCGTGGCACTACTTTGTGCATTGATAGATAGGTTGGTCATGCGGGTTTTTCCATCAAACAGCACGGTCACGGGGACATCCGCCGCGTCATTTTCACCCACATTCTTCACCCGAAAATTCAATTTACACGATTGACCAGGTTTGTGCACTGGGTTCTCCATCCAAACAGAATCTACGAATAAATTATCGGAATTTTGAGGCAGGCATTGAATGATGTACGCCTGTTCGTTCCAAGGGGTTTGCTCATGTTTGTATGTGGAAAAACTACTGGTGCTTTTTTGAAAATCAGAAATATAAACGCTGTTCACTTTGGAAATACTGGCAATTTCACGGTGATATCGATTAAGGTATTCTTGCTGCCATTGCAAGACTTGTTCTATGGCGCGAGGCGATTTGTTGAGTGTTATTTTATCGATCACTTCCAATGCAGTGGCTTTGGAATGTAATTTCCGCTCCGTGCCCAAAAAACCATTAGTAACAATAAAAAAGCGGGTGTTTCCCGTGCTTTTAGTGATGATGTTTTTAGCGATTTCTCGTGCCTCAGAAAGCAATTCCCCTTCTGTTCCTTTGGCGCTCATGGAAAGAGAATTATCCACATAAATTGCCGTGACAGGAATACCGTTTTTTGTTTGTGTTGCTTGTTTGAAAAAGGGTTGTGCAAAAGCAAGAATGAGTGCAGAAAAGACGAGAAGTCGAGTAATTAAAATGAGTAAGCGTCGGAGTTTTTTTACTGATTTCTTTTCCTGCTCTTGTTCCTTTAGATATTTGAGGGACGGAAAATAGAAGCGCTTAAACCGCCTAAAATGAAAAAGATGCAGAATAATAGGGATGGCAAGCAGGCTGAGAAACCATAAATACCCTGGATGCACAAATGACATAGTTCAAAAATACAAATTTAATACGACTCCACGGGCAAGCTGCAGGTAAAAAAAAAGCCCCGCATGAGCGAGGCTTTATCTTATTTAATGGCTTCCCATCGTTTCTTAAGTTCTGCTGACTTTTCTTCGTTTTCAAGCATGTAGTATACTTTCCATCCAATTTCTAAGGCAGTTTTGTCGTTTGAAATTTTTTCTAAATAGGGATCCAGATACATGGGAATTCGATTCATAATCTCCAACGCCTCTTTTTGCATTTTGGCAACATTTGGGTCCTTTGGATTCAAATCTGAAGACGCATTCGACATATCTCTTGACCAGTTAAACATAAAGGTGCAATATTGGTATACAGCATCTGGATAAAATTGATCGATTTTCAAGGCCTTCAAGAAAGCTTGTTCTGCTTTGTAAGGTTGTTTTAACTCCATCAATGAGGTTCCGAGAACAACGAAAAGTGATTTGTTAGTCGTATCCAAAGACGTTGCTTCGTTCAAATATTTTTCTGTGGTTACGATATCATTCTTCTGAAGATTGATATTGATTAGAGAAATTAAAATTTCAATGTTTTTTGGAACACTCGAATAAACTAAATCCCCAAGTTTGCTTGCGTCATCCAATTTCTGTTGTTTAATCAAGGTATCCGTAGCGCGAACGAAACTTAACATGGTGTTTCCTTTCGCCTCTTCATTTTCTACGTTTATGTATTTAGAAATTTGATAGGCACCAATAAACATCTGTGTAGCTTCTGCGTAGTTTTTGGCGTTAAACATAGATAGTCCAGCTTCAAACACAAATTGAGATTTTGCATTCACAAACTCCAGAACCGCTTTTTTGTCTTCTTTTCCCTTTGCGTGATTTAATACGGCGTTGAAGCTCTCTTTGATTTTTGTATCATACTCCTTAATCAGATTTTCATCGGGTTGAGCGCCTGACATAGTGGCTTCCATGGTGGCAGTCTCCATTAATCCAAAATAAATAATCCCACGATAACGATGCATGTATGGGTCGTTTGCTGTTTCTGTATTTACCGCTGCTAAATCTATATCTGCTTTGGCGCCAGACAGGGCTTTTTTATTTTCTTCCATACTACCGAAAGGGTTGTATTTTTTATACTTGAGCGCTGCGTCTGTAATACTAGACTTTTGTGCAAAGAAGGAAGCTCCAACAAACATTAAAGCAACCAGTAAACTGATTTTTTTCATATAGTTATTATTCGTTATCGGTTAGGTCATCCGTAGAATCGGCATCTGGTTCATCAATATTCATACCATCGGTGCTCAACTCATCACCATTGTTGTCTGCATCAATCACTTCGGCGTCCTCATCCTCGTCTTCACTGCGCGGTACGCGAGCAATAGCAGCAATTTCGGCATTCCCTTTCAGGTTAATTAATTTAACTCCTTGAGCCGCTCTACCCATAGTTCGAATGGTATCCACGTGCATTCTGATGGTAACACCAGACTTGGTGATGATCATTAAGTCGTCTTCGTCGAACACGTTTTGAATCGACAGTAATTTACCCGTTTTCTCTGTAATATTCAAGGTTTTAACCCCTTTACCACCGCGGTTGGTAATGCGATATACCGGTTCTTTATCTTCTGGATCGTTCAAGTAGGTGCGTTTACCAAATCCTTTCTCTGACACCACTAAGATGGTAGAGAAGATGTCTTCAACGCAAATCATTCCAATCACTTCATCTGAACCACCCGCTAAGGTAACACCACGTACACCAGAAGCATTTCTACCCATTGGACGTACCGTAGATTCATTGAATCGAATCGCACGACCGGATGATGTTGCTAAAACGATCTCGTTCGTTCCGTTGGTTAATTTCGCTTCGAGTAATTCGTCCCCTTCGCGTATGGTAATCGCATTAATTCCATTGGTGCGCGGACGAGAATAGGCCTCAAGCGATGTTTTCTTAATAACTCCGTGCTTAGAGCACATGATGATGAAGTTATTATTGATGTATTCCTTATCAGTTAAATCCTGAACTTTTACGTACGCTTTAACCTTATCGTCCTGAGGAATATTAATCAAGTTTTGAATCGCTCTACCTTTGGATAATTTGTTTCCTTCTGGAATTTCATACACACGCATCCAGAAACAACGTCCTTTCTCGGTGAAAATCAACAGGTAATTATGGTTAGTCGCTACAAATAAGTGCTCCAAGAAATCTTTGTCTCTGGTCGTAGATCCTTTTGATCCCATACCGCCGCGGTTCTGAACTTTATATTCATTGAGATTAGTACGCTTAATATAACCTGCGTGAGAAATCGTAACCACTACTTCCTCATCCGCAATTAAATCTTCCATGCGCATTTCAGAGGCCGCATATTCGATGGATGAACGACGAGCATCCCCGTATTTGGCTTTGATTTCGATCAATTCATCCTTAATGATTTGCATTCTGCGCTCTTCGCGATCTAAAATGTCTTTTAAATCCGCAATCAATTTCATTAACTCTTCGTACTCGCTGCGAAGTTTGTCTTGTTCTAGACCGGTTAACTGACGTAAACGCATGTCTACAATAGCACGTGTCTGAATTTCACTCAATCCAAATCGATCGGATAATCGCTCACGTGCATGATCTGGACTGTCTGACGTTTTGATGATTTCAATCACTTCATCAATGTTGTCCGATGCAATGATCAAACCTTCTAAGATGTGTGCCCGTTCTTCTGCCTTTCTAAGTTCATAACGCGTTCTTCTAACCACCACATCGTGACGGAATAAAATAAACTGATCGATGATTTCACGTAAGTTTAAGAGACGCGGTCTGCCGTCTACTAAGCAGATGTTATTAACTGAAAATGAGGTTTGTAGTGATGAGAACTTGTATAGTTTGTTTAATACCACATTCGCGATCGCATCCCGCTTAATTTCCACCACAACGCGCATTCCGTTCCGGTCTGATTCATCGCGTAAATCAGAAATTCCTTCAATCTTTTTATCGTTGACGAGCTCGGCGATTTTTTTAATCATTTCCGCCTTGTTCACTTGATAAGGAATCTCTGTGATGATGATTTGTTCGCGCCCTTGAACCTCTTCGATTTCCGCTTTTCCGCGCATTACGATTCGTCCACGACCTGTTAATAAGGCATCACGAACGCCTTCATAACCATAAATTATACCGCCTGTTGGAAAATCCGGTGCTTTAACAAATTGCAATAAATCTTCTACAGGTAATTCAGGGTCTTCAATCACAGCAACAATGCCGTCGATCACTTCTGAAAGGTTGTGAGGTGCCATATTGGTAGCCATACCCACCGCGATTCCAGAAGCACCATTCACCAATAGGTTAGGGATTTTCGTTGGTAAAACTGTTGGCTCTTCTAAGCTATCATCAAAATTTGGTCTAAAATCAACCGTCTCCTTGTCAAGATCTTCGAGCATTTCCTCAGCAATCTTCTTAAATCTTGCTTCTGTATAACGCATTGCTGCCGGAGAATCGCCATCCACACTACCGAAGTTACCTTGTCCGTCTACTAAGGGATAACGCAAGGACCATTCCTGCGCCATACGCACCATGGTGTCGTATACCGAGCTATCACCGTGCGGGTGATACTTACCTAACACTTCACCGACAATACGCGCTGATTTCTTGTATGGACGATTTGAATAAACACCTAAGTCTTGCATACCATACAATACCCGTCGATGTACAGGCTTAAACCCATCGCGTACGTCAGGCAGCGCCCGAGAAACAATCACAGACATCGAATAATCGATGTATGCAGATTTCATTTCATCCTCAATATTTATCTGTATAATTTTTTCACCTTCTGCCATAATCTTCGAGCCCTATTATTATAAATTTAGTTAGAAACACAAAAATAGGGAAACGACCCGCGTAAATGACCCGATTCATAAGGAATTTACTAACAATTTAGGTGCTTACATGTGAATAAATGGCCAGCTGTAACTTAATTGTGAATAATCTTGTTTCAACTCCTAGGGAATTTGAACTTCGGATAAAGATTAGAATTATATTTGCATTAATAATATTGGAGCATGGAGGCAAAGTTTTCGCCAAGAGTAAAAGATTTAATACGCATTAGTAGGGAAGAGGCGGTTCGGCTGAAGAATGAATTCGTGGCTCCTGAGCACTTGTTACTTGCTGTTATTAAATTGAATGAAGGGAAAGCATTTGATTTACTCAAAGAATTCGATGTTTCCTTTGAAACACTGACGGAAGAGCTGGAGTCTATACTGAAGCAATCTTCAACGAATTCAGTTTTTTTACCCACCAATATTCCACTGCTTAAACAAGCTGAAAACATCCTTAAGCAATCGTTCTTAGAATCTAAGTTGTTCAGGTCAAACATGATCGGTACCGCTCATATTTTACTCACCATTTTAAAATATGAAGATTCAGTAGCTTGCAAGGTTCTTAATAAATATGGTATAATGTATGAAAATCTTAAAGAAGAATATATGTCAATGAATCAAGAAAATAAATTTCCTAAGGCTGAGTTTCCTGGAAATAATGAAGAAGATGACGATGCGGGAGGAATGCCCAAGCGTCAGGCAGATTCAAAATCTAAAACTCCTGTACTTGACAATTTTGGTCGCGACTTAACCAAGATGGCAGAGTTAGGACGCTTGGATCCGATAGTGGGGCGAGAAAAAGAAATTGAGCGAGTAAGTCAAATTCTATCGCGACGTAAAAAGAACAATCCCATTTTAATTGGAGAGCCGGGAGTTGGAAAAAGTGCCATTGCAGAAGGATTAGCCTTGCGTATCGTACAGCGAAAAGTTTCTCGAATTCTCTTTAACAAGCGCGTTGTTTCCTTAGATCTGGCGTCTTTGGTAGCCGGTACTAAATACCGGGGGCAATTTGAAGAGCGCATGAAAGCGGTTATGCAGGAATTAGAGAAGAACCCAGACATTATTTTATTCATTGATGAAATACATACCATCGTTGGTGCAGGTGGAGCCAGTGGGTCTTTGGATGCATCCAACATGTTCAAGCCAGCCTTGGCGCGTGGTGAACTCCAAGCAATCGGAGCAACAACCTTGGATGAGTACCGTCAATATATCGAAAAGGATGGTGCGCTTGAGCGACGGTTCCAGAAAGTAATCGTTGAGCCAACGACCATCGATGAAACGATTCAAATTTTACACAACATCAAGGAACGTTACGAAGAGCATCACTCAGTAACGTACACGCCAGAGGCAATCAATGCATGTGTTAAACTTACCGAACGATACATAACCGATCGTCACCTTCCCGATAAAGCCATTGATGCACTCGATGAAGTAGGGTCGAGGGTGCACATTACCAACATCAATGTTCCGAAAGAAATTGTAGAAATTGAGCAAGAAATCGAGAACATTAAGGTTAGGAAAAGTGAAGTAATTAAAGCGCAGCAGTATGAAAAAGCGGTGGAGTTTAGAGATACTGAACGCAAGCTTTCAGAAAAACTAGAAGAAGAAAAACGCAAGTGGGAGGAGTCCTCAAAAAATAATCGCATTACCATCACAGAAGAAGATGTGGCTGAAGTGGTATCCATGATGAGCGGCATTCCGTTGACAAAAGTTTCACAAACCGAGTCAGGAAAACTGGTGAATATGAACGATGCGTTAAATGGTAAAGTAATTGGTCAAGATGAGGCGGTAATGAAGGTCGTGAAGGCGATTCAGCGTAACCGTGCGGGGTTAAAAGATCCCAATAAACCCATCGGTTCATTTTTCTTTTTAGGGCCTACAGGTGTTGGAAAAACACAATTGGCAAAAGTATTGGCAAAGTATCTCTTTGATACGGAAGATGCCTTGATCCGAATTGATATGTCCGAGTACATGGAGAAATTCAGTATTTCCAGATTGGTTGGTGCCCCTCCGGGATATGTTGGGTATGAAGAAGGTGGACAAATGACTGAAAAGGTTCGAAGAAAGCCGTATTCTATTATTTTATTGGATGAAATAGAAAAAGCCCATCCCGATGTGTTCAATTTGTTACTGCAGGTGCTTGATGACGGACATATGACTGATGGCCTTGGTCGAAAGATTGATTTTAAGAACACAATCCTCATCATGACTTCGAATATTGGTGCAAGACAATTACAGGATTTTGGGACAGGAGTAGGTTTTGGTACCAAAGCAAAGGAAGAGGCGAAAGAAGAGAATTCGAAAGCGGTGATTCAAAATGCACTTAGAAAAGCATTTTCACCGGAGTTTTTGAATCGTGTTGATGATATGATCATGTTCCGTTCATTGACGAGAGCGGATATTCATAAGATTATTGATTTAGAATTGGATAAATTAATTCTTCGCATCAAGTCCCTGGGATATAACTTGGAATTATCTGAAAAAGCGAAAGATTTTATTGTGGATCGTGGATACGATGAAAAATTTGGCGCACGTCCATTGAAACGAGCAATCCAGAAGTTCATTGAAGATCCTTTAGCGGAAGGAATCATCAATTCGAACATGACCGAAGGCGATACTGTGCTGATGGATTTTGAGGACGGGAAAGAAGAGCTAAGCCTGAAGGTAAAAAAGCAAAAGGGAAAGAAAGCAAATCCCGGAAAAGATGAATAGAGAAATCTAAGCCATAAAAAAAAGGAGCGTTGAGCTCCTTTTTTTATGTTCAATTGGTTTGTTTCTTACACTTTTGCGATGGTCTCACTCATGTATTCACCATTCTTAAGTTTATCGACAATTTTAGAAAAACACTCAATGGTATAATTTACATCATCCATCGTGTGCACCGCGGTTGGAATTAATCGCAGAATAATCATTCCTTTCGGTACCACTGGGTAAACCACCATCGAGCAAAATACATTATAGTTTTCTCGTAAATCATAAATCAAATTGGTGGATTCAGGAATAGATCCATTCATGTATACCGGCGTTACGCAGGAATTTGTTGGCCCGATTTCAAAACCAGCTGCCTTCAAGCCCGACTGTAACGCATTGGTGATTTCCCACAATTTGTCTTTTAACTCGGGCATGGTTCGCATTAATTCCAAGCGTTTCAGCGCACCAACGACCAATGGGAGTGGCATCGCTTTAGCAAAGATTTGAGAGCGCATGTTGTAGCGTAAATATTCAACTACTTGTGCGTCACTGGCTACAAACCCTCCAATCATAGCAAATGACTTTGCGAAGGTTCCAAAATAAATATCAATGTCATCTTGTACCCCTTGTTCTTCACCAGTTCCAGCACCAGTTTTCCCTAGGGTTCCGATTCCGTGCGCATCATCTACAAAAAGACGAAAACTGTACTGTTTCTTGAGCGCTACAATTTCTCTGAGTATCCCTTGATCACCGCGCATACCAAATACGCCTTCAGTGATAAGCAAGATGGCTCCTCCAGTTTCTTGTGCTAATTTAGTGGCGCGTTGCAATTGTTTTTCACAATCTTCGATGTCATTGTGCTTGAACACATAACGCTTGCCCATGTGAAGACGCACACCGTCAAGAATACAGGCATGAGATTCCGCATCGTAAACAATCACATCGTGACGATCAACTAAACAATCAATGGCAGAAACTACCGCTTGATAGCCGAAATTCACAAGAATGGCATCTTCTTTAGATACAAAGTCTGCTAATTCTCGTTCCAATTGCTCGTGATGGTTCGAGTTTCCACTCATCATTCGAGCACCCATGGGCATTGCAAAGCCATAATTGGCGCCTGCATCCGCATCCGCCTTTCTAACCTCCGGGTGATTTGCTAGTCCTAAATAATTATTTAAAGACCAATTAAGTTTCTCTTTTCCGCGAAAATTCATGTGCGGTCCAATGTCGCCTTCCAACTTTGGAAAGGTAAAATAACCATGTGATTCTTTCGCATGCATTCCAATTGGACCTCGGTTCGCTTGGATTTTTTCAAAAATATCAGCCATATGTTGCCTACTCAATAGTTTATATTGGAACAAAGGTACGTTTAATCAAAGAACGAGGCCTTTCACTACAGCTATTTTTTCAACAACCTGTGTTTAATGTTCTAATAATATATAGCTCGGCGAACCTTAGAAATATATTTTGCCAGACGGATTACTTGTTTGGTGTATCCAAATTCGTTGTCATACCATGTATAAAGCACTACATTTTTACCGTTTTTAGCAACGATGGTAGCATTTGAGTCATATACGGAGCAGCAGGTATTTCCGATAATGTCGGAGGATACAAGCTCCGGATCGAAGGAATAGTAAATTTGGTTAACAAGATCCCCGTTTAACGCAGCATCTTTGATGAGCTCGTTGATTGCTTCTATGCTTGTTTCCTGCTTTAGTTCTAGGCTTAAAATCGCTAGGGAGCCATTCGGTGTAGGGACACGAACCGCATTCGCTGTTAATTTGTCTTGGAGTGACGGAATCACCTTAGTTACCGCACTTCCTGCACCCGTTGAGGTAATAACCATGTTGATTGCTGCAGAACGACCGCGGCGCACCTTTTTGTGCATGTTGTCTAGTAAATTCTGATCATTCGTGTACGCGTGTACCGTTTCAATATGTCCTTTTTCTATGCCTAATTTGTCTTCAATGACTTTAAGAATCGGACTAATCGCATTGGTGGTACATGAAGCAGCAGAGTAAATTTTTTCGTTTTCTAAGTCGAGCATGCCTTGGTTGATTCCAAATACGATATTCGGGATTTCTTTTCCAGGGGCCGTTAGCAAAACCCTAGAAACACCTTTGGCGTTTAAATGCCGAGATAGCGCTTCTCTGTTGGTATAAATCCCCGTATTATCGATCACTAATGCATTTTGAATTCCAAACGCCGTGTAGTCTACCGCTTCTGGTGCTGATGCTTCAATCATTTGAACCACTTGTCCATTAATGATAAGACACTTGCGTTCTAGATCGACATTGACTGTTCCTTTGAATGCTCCGTGCACAGAATCATTGCTTAATAGCGACGCACGCTTTTCGATTTCTTTATCCGTGTTGCCTCGTGTAACGATAGCGCGCAACCTCAATTGCTGTCCTTTTCCTGCCTGACGAATCAATTCTCGGGCAGCCAATCGTCCAATTCGACCGAATCCATACAACACGACGTCGCGAGGTTCAAAACTTGGCGCACTTGTTTGATTGAACCCGCCTAATTTTTGCTGAAGAAATTCAAGTTTGGAAACAGTATTTCCTTCAGTTGACCACTCATTAGCGAGTTTACCAATGTCTAATTTGGATGGGGCTAGGTTCATCGAAGCAATAATCTCAGCCATTTCTGCGGTGGTAAATACGTCAATGGGTTTATTTACAACTTTAGCTGCGTATTCATGCAGGTTTAGGATTTCGGAAATGGTGACGTCGAGTAAGTGATGACGGAAAAGCACTAATTCGATCCCTTGATCGTATAATAATTCGCCAACTTTAGTTTGCAACTTAACGGCTGCTCGCTCTTGTTGGATGTGATTTTTGAGCTCTTGCTCATATCCAAGTGATACACTCATGTTGTTGTTGATTGATGATGAAAAAAAATACATTAAAAAAAAGGCCGCGAAAACGCAGCCTTCTATGTTATCCTAAATAAGATTTCAATAGTTTGTTTCGAGATGTGTGTCGGAGTCTACGTATCGCCTTTTCTTTGATTTGACGAACGCGCTCACGCGTCAGGTTGAACTTCGCACCGATTTCCTCGAGGGTAAGGCCGTGATTCATTCCAATCCCAAAGAATAATCGAATGATTTCACGTTCCTTGTCTGTAAGCGTAGATAGGGAGCGCTCAATTTCACGTTGCAATGACTCAGTCATTAATCCAGCATCAGTTCGAGCGGTGTCATTGTTTACCATTACATCAATGAGCGTTCCACCGTCCTCGTTGGTTGAAAGTGGGGCATCCATAGAAACGTGACGACCAGAAACGTTCAAGCTTTCTTTAATTTTCTCCTCTGGAACTTCTAGCGCTTCTGCTAATTCTTCAGCCGAAGGCGGACGCTCAAATTCTTGCTCTAAGCGAGAAAAGGCCTTGTTGATTTTGTTTAATGAACCTACTTGGTTAAGGGGTAAACGAACAATACGTGCTTGTTCAGCTAAAGCCTGAAGAATGGATTGACGAATCCACCAAACGGCATAGGAGATGAATTTAAATCCGCGGGTTTCATCGAATTTTTGTGCTGCTTTGATCAAACCTAAGTTGCCTTCGTTGATTAGATCGGGTAGGGTAAGCCCTTGGTTTTGATATTGTTTAGCAACCGATACAACGAATCGAAGGTTCGCTCTGGTTAATTTTTCAAGGGCTTTTTGATCCCCTGCTTTGATTTTACGTGCTAACTCAACTTCTTCTTCTGCGGTTATTAATTCTTCTCGGCCAATGTCTTGGAGGTATTTATCCAGGGATTGACTTTCGCGGTTCGTAATAGATTTGGTTATTTTTAACTGTCTCATTAGATATTTTAAGGAATGTTTAGTTAATTATGTTGTTGAGCAAAGTAAAATGAAAAAATGTGTAATCTAAAATTTTTATCTCGCGATTTTCAACAACTTTTCAACCATTCCAGTTTAGTAACTTTTTTGTAACCTACAGTCCGAAGCCCTTATAATCCCTTGCACCACTTGGCGTGACAATCTCTAATAGGATGCCTCGATTAACCCCGTTGAGCTTACTAGTAAGCTCGTCAATGTTCTCTACGGGGTCGTTGTTTACCTTGGTGATAATCGTTCCTTCAGTGATTCCAATTGACTTCAATTTCCCGGTGGTAATGCTCTTTACTTTAACCCCATTAGAAATGTTTAGGTCCTTCTTTTCTTTATCGGTTAATTCAACAAACGTAGCTCCGAGCGCAAAATTCTTGGTAATTTCTTCTTTGCTCAATAATTCGGTTTCCCCGTCTTTATTTCGAAGAACCAAATCAAGCACTTCCTCGTCCCCGTTCTTTTTGCGGACCGTTACAACTACCTTGTCGCCGGGTCTGCGTTTTCCGATTTCCTCTTGCAGTTGAGCCGGCGAATTGACTTCTTTTACGCCGATTTTAAGAACCACATCTCCGGTTTTTAATCCCCCTTTATCGGCAGATCCACCGTCAACTACGCTGTTGATATAAACTCCTTTCAAGTTGGGTAGCTTTTCTTTCTCTTTTAGGTCTTGGTTGATGGATGAGATTTGTACGCCTAAATAGGCACGCTGCACTAAGCCGTAATCAATTAAATCCTTGACGACTTTTTCCATCAGGTTTACCGGTATTGCAAAGGAGTACCCAGAATAGGCACCCGTTTGTGAGGCAATCGCGGTGTTGATTCCTACCAATTCTCCTTTTGTATTAACCAGCGCGCCTCCGCTATTGCCAGGATTTACAGCCGCATCCGTTTGAATGAATGATTCAATAGGCACTACGTCCTTGTCCGTTCGATCTGAGAGTAAGTTAATGTTTCGTGCTTTTGCACTTACTATTCCAGCAGTAACGGTGGACGTAAGATTAAAGGGATTCCCAACAGCTAATACCCATTCTCCAATTTTTAGGGCGTCGCTGTTTCCGAACTTCATCGGGACAAACGTTCCCGAGCCTTCGATTTTTAAAACGGCAAGATCCGTGGAAGGGTCGGCACCAATCACCTTTGCTGTATATTCTGAGTTGTCGTTGAGAATAACATGAATTTCTGCGGCATTTTCGATGACGTGGTTGTTGGTTACAATATACCCCTCGGAAGAAATGATCACACCTGACCCTGCTCCTGAACCGTATTGTTTGAACTCTCGTCCGCCCGCCCCAGGCCCATAAAAGAACTCTTGAAATAAATCCCGTTGGAAGGTGGTTGAAACCACTTTTGTTGTCACGTGGACTACGGAATTCACACTCGTTTCCGACGCTGCGGTTAAATCAGGTAATGCCTCACCATTCATTCCAACAGGTTGTGCATAGAAGTTGGACCCATCTAACACCTTGTCTGATAATTTCGTTGATGATGCTTGATACGTTAAATAAGCGGCTAAGGGTAGCGCTCCGCCTAAAAAAGAAACCAATAAAACATTGATCAAATTTTTTCCTTTCATGTGCTTAAATTTTAATTTACATGCAATGATAATAAGCTCTTTGAATATATTAAATTCGAGTCCTGTTAAAGATTGTTAAGCACATTTAACAACATTTTCCTACTTTTACCGCATGTTGGTTCAGTTTGAAAAATACCAAGGCGCTGGAAATGATTTTATCATGATTGATAACCGAAGTGGTATGTATAACGACTTAGGAATTGATCAAATAAAAAGGATGTGCGATCGGCATTACGGTATAGGTTCTGATGGCCTTATTCTACTCAATGAATCACCTGCTGCCGATTTCGAAATGGATTTTTACAATCCGGATGGTTCCAAAAGTTTCTGTGGTAATGGTGCGCGTTGCGTTGTTGCTTTTGCGCATGCAATAGGTGTTGATTCATTAAGTCATACGTTTTGTGCAATTGATGGAATGCATGCGTATGTCCGTGAAGATGCATCGATAGGCATTCACATGAGTGATGTAAATCATATAGATTTCTTTGGGGAAGATTCCGCATTAATGAATACCGGTTCACCTCATTATATGATACTGTCGGATGATTTAAGTACAGAAAACACACTAAATAAAGGACGTGATATTCGATACGCAGCGCCATATAAGAAGGAAGGAGTTAATGTGAATTTGGTACATATTAAATCAACACTTGAAATTGATATTGCTACCTATGAACGTGGTGTAGAAGGGGAGACCTTGGCTTGTGGTACAGGTGCCACGGCATGTGCTTTGTTTTTAGCCTTTAGAAATGAGATCGCGCAAGGAACGGTTGTGGTAAATGCAAAGGGCGGTAAATTGGCCGTTCGTTTTGTGCGAAATGAATCCGGCTTTGAGCAAATTTGGTTGTTTGGCCCTGCGTCCAGCGTGTTTCATGGAGAAATTAACGTGTTATGAGCTTTTTGAATGGCCTAACAGTTTCCTTAAGAGCAGTCGAGCCAAACGATGCTTCCACCTTATTTATTTGGGAAAATAATCGCTTGAATTGGCGGGTAAGCCATACGGAAGTTCCGTTCTCCATGCACAATATACATCAGCTCATTGAACAGTTTTCAAACCTGCGAAATTCAGGACAGTTGCGTTTAATGATCGACCGAAAAGAATCTGGTAAACCAGTTGGTACCATTGATTTGTTCGATGTGAATTTTAAGCATGGATTTGCCACCATTGGAATTTTAATTGCAGACGATGCCGACCGCGGTCAAGGGATTGCCAGTGAAGCCTTGTCGCTGTGCATTGCTTATTGCCGCGATGAATTAGAGTTACGGAACTTGCAATGTTTTGTGCAATCAGACAACATCCCCAGCATTAATCTCTTTCTAAAGTTAGGGTTCCGGGAAGTCGGAATTCGGAAGGAATGGTATATTTACAATGGAAAATTAACAGATGAAATCGCGTTTCAATTATGTTTAAAAAATCAAAAAGAGGCATCTATCTGACGGTTGCAGCAAGCCTTCTACTTATTGTGTTCTTGGTGCTGTTGCCAAAACTACTCGTATTGTGGTCGGGTATGTCTACCACCACAAATTCTGAAAACATCCCTTTTCTGATAAGTTCGCCAACCTCTCCCGAAGCCTTAGCAACTCAATTAGAGGAAGCGGGATTAATTACTGATAAAGCGGCATTTTTAAAAGTGGCTTCGTACAAGAATTTAAATAAAAACAGAATAGCCGTGGGGATGTATGAAATTCAACCGCATACCTCATTTCGGACTTTACTCAATGGATTTACAATAAATGCTGCCGGAAACGGAAATGCAGAAGTCGAGGTTCCAGTGACCTTCAATAATTGCAAAACCATTTATCAAATGGCAGGAAAAGTATCCGCATGCCTTTCCCTCGATAGTTCGAAATTGATTTCCCATTTACTTTCCGGCGCAACCTTAACTAAGTATGGGTTTACGGTGGAACAGTTGCCTGCCCTGTTTATTCCAAACACATATAAGTTGTATTTTGACACGGATGAGAAGGCGTTTACCCAGCGCATGGCGGACGAGTTTAAATTGTTTTGGACCGAGGCAAGAAAAGCAAAAATGAAAGCCATCGGCCTGAATTCTCCGAGCGAAGTAACAACCTTGGCAAGTATTGTTTATGCTGAACAATCGGTCAATGCCGATGAATGGCCTACCATTGCTGGTTTGTATTTGAATCGCGTTCGTACCGGAATGAAATTGCAATCTGATCCAACCTTTAAATTTTGTTGGGGGGATAAATTGGATGGGGTGCAACGCTTGTTAGCCGTTCACCGAAATATTGTGTGTCCATACAATACCTACCTCGTAAAAGGCTTACCGCCAGGACCCATCAACTTGCCATCCACGGCTGTTCTAGACGCTGTGTTAAATGCTCCAAGAGTAGATTACCTTTACATGTGTGCCAAACCAGATTATTCCGGTCGACACAATTTTGCGGTTAGTGGCGCAGAGCACCTACGAAATGCAAAGGTCTTTCAGGATTGGCTGGGCGCAGAACAAAGAAAGAAAAAACGTTAAGCGATGGACCGTAGAAAATTTATTCAAGCCGGATCTTTGTTGGTGGCAGCGGGTATGATTGAACCCGTAAAGGGGGCAATGCTTCCTACCTATATGTTTGAAGAACGGATTGAAGGCCCATTGATCATTTCCACTTGGATTCACGGCTTAGAGGCTAATCGGGCAGGATGGAAGGTGCTTCAGCAAGGTGGGAGTGCATT
>Ga0315907_10001423_pt1 | contig 32373 bp, 31 predicted proteins | sample LakEriMetagenome_3_FD_203525 | JGI IMG/M metagenome (GOLD analysis project Ga0315907, IMG submission 203525) | Freshwater fungal communities from buoy surface, Lake Erie, Ohio, United States - Buoy 12 MA123 | ecosystem: Environmental > Aquatic > Freshwater > Lake > Lake biofilm | place: USA...
AACTGAACGGTCTCATCGGTACACTTTGGCATCGGCGGTCCTCGGTTTTCATTGGCTTCAGCTACCTATGAAAACGCGCCTCGGCACGAGGCCGCCGACCTGCTACTGATGAAATATCCGGGCTAGGGTAGGCGTCATCAGAGAAGTTCGCCTCCAGGCAGTCCAGCAAGTCCCAGGAGGACAGGAAGAAGTCCGCCAGCTGCCGCAGTGTCAGCGGCTTGATGGAGGTGCGCGTCGAGTGGTTGAGGGTGGTCCCCTCGTACTCATCCACCACCCTGTAATGAATGCGATTCTTGGTCCTGCTGGCATAGACGCAGGTAACGTCCTGGGTGGTTGAGGCGATGGTGATTCGGGCGATCTCCACTTCCTGCGCCTTGCGCCTCGGCAGGTACTCCCCACCCATGAAGGCAGGGTGGATGCTGCCGATGACCCGGCGCTCCTCACTGCCGAGAACAGGCTCCTCGATGAGCGAGGCGGCCAGAGCATCGTTACCCTCCCTCAACGCCTGCTCGTACATCGCCCGGCGGTTGGCTCCGGTGATGTCGCTGGACAAGCGAATGCTCGCATCCAGGGCCCAGAAGTAACTCAGAGGGCGGTACCTCAGATCGATGCCGCGTGTGGTGAGGCGGCGATTCTTGGTTCTGACTGTCATGTCAATCTCCTGTTTAGCCACTTCGGCAGTGCGCCAGGGGTGGCAATCTGGAACAAATCCCCCCGGTTCGTTTGCCGTCTCCGACGGCAGGTGAACCAAACCACAAGCTATGTCTTGGCCTCAGGACTGGTCTGGCGCCGGGCTACTGGCCCCCAGCGCGGCATCCACCACCTCGCGTAAGCGCAGCAACCCCTGCCTGTCCAGCGTCACCCGGTAACGCACGTGCAGGTCTTCGGGGTTCCGAGCTGAGTCGAGCCGGCTTTCCACCCGCAACTCTGCCCAGCCCTCGGGCCGCAGCATCGGGGTGATGAGCACACGCTCCTCGTAAACGCCAACGTCCACCAGCGTGACGCTGGCTGCCTGAATCGAATCCACCATGAAAAAACCCTCCGCATTGGGAGGGCCGACGCCTGACGCTGCCGCTTGGTTGCCACCAGGGTTTGCCTGGCGCCACATCCGCTTTCGCTGACCACCTTGCCCGGCCGGGCAGGTTGGTGTGGGCGTCGGCCCACGTCTTGATGACGAATGAAGTGTGACACGGGGTTTGGGCAGTGCGCAAGCGAAAAAGCTGTTTCCCGTTCAACCACCCTGGCTCTTCCCATGAGCCACCCGCCTGCCAACATCCCTAGGGTCTGCCCTGCTCTATTCCAGACCGCACCGTTACCTCCTAAACCATGTGGCTATTCACCTCCTTCAGCTTCTTCAACATCGTCCGCAAGACGGACGGCCCGCACCTGACCATCCTCAGCCTCTCCCGCGTCAACTTGCTGCGCCTGCGACAGCACTACCTTCCCCACGCCGGTACCGCCTACCCCTGGCGCATGCTGTGGCTTACACCCACTTGGTCGAGGCCATGTTCCGTATCGCGGCGCATAGCGGCCAAGTCAACTTCAAGGTGGTTAAGTCTGACGGCCACGCCAGCCTGATGAAGTTGTCCACCATCCCTAACCCTCAACCTGGCAGAATACCGTCGCTTGTGATCAGCACAAGTGGGCGCATGTCTGGTCGATGCGGTGGCGCAGATGCAAACTAGAAGTGACGCGATACCTGTAATCGATCTCTTTGCCGGACCGGGGGGGCTATGTGAAGGTTTCTCGTCTGTAGTGGATGAGGTGGGCCAGCGATGCTTCGACGTGAAGGTCTCCATCGAGAAGGACCCCATCGCCCACCGGACTCTGATGCTTCGGGCGATCTTCCGGAAGTTCGCCAAAGACAAGGTACCTGACTGCTACTACGACTATGTCCGTGGCGGGATCACCCGCGCGCAGTTCCTGGCCCACCCTAACATCAAGGTTGCTGCAGAGCACGCAGCCAATGAAGCGCGCTGCGCGGAACTCGGTTCGACCCCAGCAAAGCAGATAGATGGCTGGATCCGCGAGGCCCTGGGTACCACGACAGATTGGGTTCTCATCGGCGGACCGCCCTGCCAAGCCTATTCGCTGGCGGGCCGATCTCGTCTGCGTCGCAAAGACGTGCAAAAGTTCGAGTCGGACGCCAAACACTTTCTTTACATCGAATACCTGCGGATCATTCAGGAGTTCGCCCCGGCAGTCTTCGTGATGGAGAACGTCAAGGGGATGCTCAACTCCACGAACTCTGGCAAACGAATCTTCGAGCAGATCCTCGGCGATCTGAGGGCGCCCAAGGGCTGCCTGAACTACGAGGTGCGATCGCTAGTGGTGCACAAGACGGACGGCGAACTCGATCCGAACGACTATGTGATTCAGGCCGATGACCATGGGGTGCCGCAGAGCCGGCATCGGGTGATCCTCTTCGGTATCCGCTCAGACGTGGCGGCGGCGACTCCGGCGCTCAGAGCACAGCCTGAGTCCTTTCTCCTTCGCAAGCAGACCAAGAAGGTCGGTGTAAGCGCCGCCCTGGCGGGCCTACCTGAGTTACGCAGCCGCTTGTCCAGAGAACCTGATTCGCTTGAATCGTGGATCAGGGCCATCAAAGAGTCCCCAAGCGCCCTGGAAGGTTGGCGAGTGCCACTGCGCAGCGTCATTGAGGTGGCAATGGAGAGGTACATAAAGAAGGCCGAGAGACAAACGACTTATGGTGCGCCATTCATGGAAGAGGCTATCGCCCAGACCACATCCATGCCTCAGGACTTGCAGGGCTGGTTCCTGGATCCGAAGCTCGGCGGGGTCTTGCACCACGAGACGCGTAGCCACATGCGTTCCGACCTGCACCGTTACATGTTCGCAGCTTGCTTCGCGGCGACTCAAAAGTACGCCCCGGACCTGCGAGATTTCCCCCCAAAACTGCTGCCCGATCACGTGAACGTTGATGAGGACACGATCCCCTTCAAGGATCGTTTTCGCGTCCAGATGGGGAATAACCCGTCGTCGACGGTGGTGGCCCACATCAAGAAGGATGGGCACTACTACATCCACCCCGATCCAGGGCAATGTCGCAGCCTGACCGCGCGGGAAGCCGCACGCCTGCAGACCTTTCCCGACAACTACTTCTTCGAGGGGAACCGAACTGAGCAGTATGGCCAGATCGGTAACGCAGTTCCGCCGCTTTTGGCAAAACAGATCGGTGAAGTCATCCTCCAGTTCATGAGATCCCCACGTACGCAGTGAGGCACCTCGATGTGCGATTGTCAATAGGTATAGGGCTAGCCCAACGCCAGGCTCTGCTTACTGATCTCCCCTGTCAGCGCACCGTTTTCGATCCAGGCTTGCAGCGCCAGGCGCATACCTGCAGCGGCCTTCGCATCATGCGTGGAGCACTCCCAGACGATTAGCACCCTCCAACCCATCGCAGAGAGCGAAGCGGCGGCGCGTCGGTCGCGATCCACGTTGGCCTGAAGCTTGGCCGTCCAGAACTCAGCTCGCGTGGAGGGCGTCTTGGCAAATCTACATCCCTGATGAGCATGCCAGAAGCAGCCGTGCACAAAGATCGCGATCTTGCGGCCCGGAATTGCGATGTCAGGCGTGCCCGGCAGGTCGCGACGATGCAGGCGAAAGCGGTACCCCATCGCGAACAGCGTCTTGCGGACCAGCATTTCGGGCAGGGAGTTCTTGCCCTTGATGCCCGACATCATCAGGCTGCGCTTGATGGGGCTAACGACATCGGTCATGTTGAACCACGATACACACGGTGGCCCCGACCCACCGATCAGGCCGCCTTGACCTCCGGGATGCCGGCGGCCGGCTCCGAGTAACTCGCACCCATCACCGCGTCCTTGCATTCCGGCCGTTTGGCCCACTCGGACACCATGCGCCCCCCCGCGGTAGCGTGCAGCGTGTCGTTGACCTCTTTGGCCCAGGTGGCGATCTGCTCTATGAGCTCCGGCGAAATCGCCTGCTTTTCCCAGATGCGGCTCAGGTCGATGCGCGAGCCCAGCTTCTCGGACAGGACTGAGATCGTGTAGGCCGTGACGTTGGCCTGGAAGGCTTGGAACATCGGGCGCAGAAGCTTTTGCGCATCGCGGTAGAGCTTGGCCTTGGCGATCATGGCCTTAAAGTCTGCAACATTGGGCATCGGCGCCTCTTGGCCCTCGACTGGCGAGAGCGCGGCCATGAAGCGATCGAAGTTCTTCTGCGAGCCCATGCTCACGATATCGGGCTTGCAGTCCCAGGCGTTGAGGTATTTGGCCAAGTCGGTCTTGGTCACGCGCCGCCCAGTGGGGATGGCGTCCTTCAACGCTTTGAGGCGCGCAGGCGTGCTCCCTTCGCGGGAGAGAAGCGTGTTGTAGCTGCCGGCGGCGCGCTCGTAGAACCATTGGCCAACGCCATCGGGGCAATAGACCGACCGAGAGAGCTTCTCGATCTCGACATGGAAAGGCTTATTGGCCGAGAGGTCAGACTGACGGACGGCGTTCTGGCTGTTGGCGTAGCGCGAGATGTCCGACACCAAGGCCTCTTCCTTGGTGGGGTCCTGCGTTTTCATAACGATGATCTTCGCGGGCACGCGGACTCGGCGCAGGTCGGTCTCGGGATACCTCTTCTTGGTGAAGTAGAGCGAGGCGGTGGTCTGGCCGCCGTTAACGATCTGCAGGCCTTTGAGCCAGGCAATGCCTTGGTCGCCCTCGGAGGTCTTGCCCAGCACCATTTCGTCCGCCACTATGACGATGCCGTTGTTGTAGGCCATGAAGCGCTCGGGCGCAGCGCGTAACGTCGACTGGATGCCAGCGTTGACGCCCTTGCCCTTGACGCTGAGGAACGAGCGGACGTTGGCTTCCAAGAGGCGTGCGCCGAACTTCTCGTAGAGCAGCCGCAGCGCTTCGCCTGGCACCGCAGTCATGGCGTAGTCGTAGTCGTCGCTTTCGCCTGGCACATAGACGCAGGGCAGTGGAGATCCAGACACCTCATTGAAGTCGACCACCAGCTCGTCGCGCGGCTTGCCTTCGGACGTGTGCCGATGCAGCCGTTCGATGTCCATCACTTCCAGGCGAACCGCCTTCCCGCCGATGTCGCGCGTCTGGAAGCTCTTGGATTTGGCTATCCGATCGGTGATGACGTAGATGCGGATCTGTTCGAGGCCGTTGTAGATGCCTTGAAGGGATTCGGCCAGAGAGCGCACGTCGCTAGATGGATCGAGCTTCTGTGCCATCTTTCCTTCGGCGCACAGCGTCAGAAAGCGCAGGCAGCGCTCAGCGGCCACTTTGGTTTCGGAGTCGGGGATGGGGGTGGGCTCCTCGACGCCGGCATACAGGCTAACGAACAAGTCAAGCTGATCGCGGTCATCGGAAACGGAATAGCCGCTCAGCCGCAGGATGGCGTTGCCCACTGTGCCCTCGAAATGGCACTCTACGGGTTCAAAGGTCATGCCGATCTCAGACATGTGCTCCATGACGATGCCGGCGAAGACCAGCTCCTCGTAGAGCGCACCCTCACGCATTTGAGATTTGACGGCAGACTGTGTGTCGCGCAGGAAATCCGGCAGGCTGGAACTCATATCGCTCCCAATTTCTTTAGTGCAACGGCGGCCGGGATGCTCGGCCCCGCGGCCTTGTCCAGGTCGATCTCGTAGGTCGCTTTCGTGACGCCCAGCGGAACGCTGCCCGGCGTAAGGCGCGGGAAGTCGTCCTTCACCTCGAGGACGCAAGTGTCGACCAGCGTGAATCGGCGGATGTAGCGGTCCGCGTGGGCGTCGAAATAGCCCGCGGCAATCAGTCTCTCGCTGAGCAGGCGCACGGCCTCAGCCTCGCCCGCGGCAACATCGCGCATCTCCGCCACCAGTTCAGGCAGGTTTTTCCCGGTATCGCCTTGGCGCAGCCGCGCGCCGGCGAGGAACAGGGGCTGGCGCAAGGAGTCATCGAGCTGCTCGAGCGAGCCGATCTTCGCGGGGAAACCCGCGGCCGACAGCGTGGCCTTGACCTCCACTGCCCCCGTGCCAATCTCAAAGTCCCGGACGCCATCGAGCGGGCCCACCCACGATTCGATGGCGGAGGCCACCGGCACGCCCTCATCGATGATCGCCCGCAGCAGCGCGAGCTCGCCCACCAGGCCTATCTCCGCTTCGGGGCTCAGAGACTGCGAACCCTTGCGCATGAACTCCTGCCAAGCGCCGACCCGGCCAAGGAACACTTGCAGCAGCCTCGGCTCGGCCGCCCCCGCCGCAGCGGCCTCGTCCAGCGCGCCCACCACATCGCAGGCCATGGATGCGAAGAGCTCGGCGCTGCCAGCGGCTCGGCGCGTCAGCGCGAGCCGTAGCTCGCCGGCGCCCTCAGAGTCCGCGCGCTCGACACTGAAGCCCTGGCCCTCTGGCAGCTTCTCAGCCAGCGCGAGTCGGGAGGAGGGGAAGCCAAGCAGGATCGCTTCGGCGTTGTCGGGCGAGCGTCGGCCCGCCTGGATGCCTATGGTGCCGGCTGGAGGCAGTGCGATGGCTTGCCAACCGGGCGTCGGATCGTCGGTGGACAGGGACGACCAAGCCAGCTGGAACTCTTCACTCGGACGGGCCATATTCCTGCAACCAGTAGAGGTAGTTGACTTCGTATTCCACGCTGATTGCTTTGTTGCTGGCGGGGAACGCGATGGCAAAGGCCATGATGGGCTTGTCCCATCCGGGAACAATAAGGCGATCACGCCTCTTGACCTTGTCCTTTTCCTTGTAGAAGTAGGGCGTGAGCGGATAGAGCAGCAGCAGCCCGCGGTCCGCATTACCGCCCAGCTTTCCTCGCGCTGCTCGAATGCCTTTGCCGCTGGGGAAGGTCGGCGGATTGGCCGGCTCGCGCTTGGACGCCGCCTTGGTGAGAGCCAGCGCCTCTCGCCATGCCTCATCGTCGAGGTCGATTCCCTCATCCTTCGGGTCGATGAGGACGCCGATGGCGAAGAGCTTGGGATCGACTTTCTCTTCCTCGTCCGGGTCCTCAGTCTTGCGAATTGAGTATGTCGTCGAGGCTCTTCCTCCGGGGAAGATGTGCGGCTGGCCCTCGCCAAGGCCGCCGCCGAGCAAGGCGACACTCCATTTGCCGAGCTGGCCAGTGGCGATCATCTTGACGATGTATTCCGAGAGCAGCGCGGCCTTCGCGCTGCTGGCGTTCGGATGCGTTACGTATGCGCCAAGAAATGTCAGCACCTTGGATGCGTCAACGTCCTCCCAGAGCCGCGCCCCAGGCCAAGAGTCTTGATCACCATCCCGGCTGTATTTGGGGTCATCGAGCCATTTGTCGCCTAGCGATGCGACCAAGGCATCGGTGGCGGCGAGGTTCCGCTTCTGGATCTCCGCATCCCGGTGGAAGAGGATGGTCTGAGGGCGCGTGCCGCTGTAGCTCAGTGAAAGCGTCTGAGCGTTACGCATCTTCAACGGGGAGGTGACGGTTAGCACCTCGTGCGACATGACTTTGAGTCCGTATTGCTCTGGCGTCAGCTTGGCATCGGCCATAAAGTCGAACTCCTCCCGCAATTCCTCCGAAGCGTCGGCGATGTGAGCGAACCACTTCACCAGATCGGGCGATGTGTAGAGGCGACACAAGTCCAGGTAACCCGGGCGATAACCAAACCAGCGGCCCATCTGCATGAGCGTGTCATACATTTTTGTGGTGCGGACGAAGTAGCTCACGCACAGCCCTTCGAGCGTCAGCCCTCTAGCCAGCTTGTCGCCGCCAACCGCGATCACTTTGAGAGCCGCTCCGGGCGTCGCGTAGTCGAGCGCGTCTTTGGCCGTGCCGTTGATCGACCGGACCTCGATGTCGTCCAGCACCTCGGGCAAGGCGCTCAGGACCTCGTCCCAACTTGGCATCGCGGGCGGGCATTCCTCAGAAGGGGAGAGCTCGGCGACTCGATCCCGGATGGGCAGGAAGTCCTGCTCCCAGAGTTCGCGCAACTGAGTCATCAGCGCGTCGGCATCCATACCACGGGTGATCTTCTGCCGCATCCGGCAGACGGTCTCTTCAACCTGCTCGCGCACATGCGTTTGCACGTCGACGAAGCGCGTGACGTGGATAAGCATCGAGCTGTGCTGGTTCCCCTGGCCACGAAGTTCTCGCACCGCGCAGGCGAGAACGAATACGCAGATCGCCTCCCGCAACGAGGGAGGAATGGATTCTTGGCCGTTGAAGGTCGGGACGTGCGTCTTCTTGTGCTTGGGCGGCATCCAGCCCAGGTCGGCCTCGGGGTCGTAGTGGTCCGCAAAATTCCTTGAGAGTGGCAGCGCGCCCACGCGCCCCTCCTTTGTCATCTTGCCGAACATACGGGCTGGGCCCACATAGTTAGACGGCGCCGCCAGGTTGATGATGAAGGCCCGCGGGAAGAGGTCGGGGCCTTCCTTGGTGGTCGCGCCTTTGTGGTGGATGAAGATGTTGGCGAACGGCGTAGCGGTGTAGCCGACATAGGCCTTGCGAGTGAAGGCGTGCAGCACTTGTCGGATCAGGCTGTTGATGGTCTTTGGCTGATGCTCTTCGTCCGGCGTGCCGTCGTCGTTGAACATCTGTTCGCCCGTGTCGACCGATGCGTGGTCCGCCTCGTCGTCGATCACCAGGAGCGGCAGCTTCGTCACGAGCTTGCGCCCGTCGATGGAGTCGGTGCTATCAGCCACTCGTGTCCGGATCCAGTTGAGCAGCTCGGTAAGGACTGTCTTCTGCTTCTTGACCACGAAAAGCCAGGGGCGTTCTTCAGGAGAAATGCCGTGGAAGTGCTTGGCGATGGACCTGTTGAAGTCGCCGTTTTCAGCGCGGGTCGTAGCTGAGTTGGTCTTCAAGTCCTCACCAAACTCAGCCACTCCGATGGGCATGCCGGGATCTCGATCGACCGTCGTCTCATAGCCCAGGAAGCTCTCTTCAAGCCGCATCTGGGTTTGCGAGCGCAGATTGTTGTGCATGCCCGCGAGCACGATGATGATCTTGTAGCCGGCGTCGGCGGCCTTGCAGATGAGCCCCGAGTAGTTGCTGGTCTTGCCTGACTGCACATGGCCAACGACAAGTCCACGGCGGTCCCAGTCATCAGAGCGCTGAGGGTCTTCCAGCAAGCCCAGGATTTCGTCGGTGGCTCCGTTGAGCTCTTCGACGACTGTGTCGGAGAGCTTGGCTTCGAGGAAGTCTCGGTAGCGCCGCCAGTAGTGCCAATCCCGCTTGCGAGCCGCCGAGAGCCAGTCGAAGTGGTTCGTATTGTCTTTGAGCGTGGTGGACTTTCCGATCCGGTGGCTGAACCGCTGGATCAGTGCGAAGACGGCCTTCCCTTGGTCCACCGCATGCGGCGAATCGCCAGCGAACATCATCGTCGCGAGCTGGACCTTTTCTGCGATAAGGGCCGGCGTGATCTTGGATGGGTCCTTCTCGGCCTTTACCAGCCGCTGCGCGGTGGCAATGACGTTCTCCAGCAACTCTGCCTGGGCTGCTGCCTCTTCTGCTGCGGTCATTGGTTCCTACCTAGTTTTGCGATCAGCGCTGGGTATTTCTGGAATGGTTCGGTCCTGAGCAGCGACTTGCGGGCATCTTCTTCGCTCAGGCCCTTGCGTTCGATCAGGTCGTTGAAGAGCACGGTGGCGACCTCGATGACGGCCGTGGGTGGCTCGCCCTCAAAGCCCGTGCGTGGCGTCTCCTTGTTCTCAGCGGTGTCGAGCCAGATTCGTTGCACCGGCACGGTCTCTTCGATCACTCGCAACATCGCCTGCACCAAAGGCTGCAGATCTCCTGCCCGCTCCATTACTGCTGCCACGGCCGCGTGCGACTCATCGATGCGATAGCGCGTGCCCGCCTTGAGCTTATCGACTCGCCAAGCTTGTCCAAGGGGTTGATTGCCCACGGGTAGTGCCGGGGCTCCACGGAACGCGAATACGCGGCGAGCGCGATCTCTCGTGTTGTCGGCTAAGGCCATCAACCAAATGCGTAGCGCCACCGGGGGGCGCGCCGTCGACTTGCGGACATCGATCTTCCATTCGGCATCGGCGGTGTTGGGGATGTCCAGCCGGATGCGCGCCAGGCGATGGACTTCCTCGCGGTTCCATGCCTTCGGCTTGCCAAGGCCAAGCCAGCCGCCAGCAACCAGCAGCCGCTCGTTTCGGTAGACGTAAAAGCCTTGCTGTGCCGTCCAACCAGCCGGGCCAGCGTTCTCCTCGAACTCCTCGTTGCTCAGCTTGTCCCGGTGCGGCAAGACGTGGCACTGTGCGAGCACCAGGCCGCTGTCGGTCCGCTGGGGAGCGGGCGGCGAAGCCCATGGTTTCGCAGGGTGCCCCATCATGAACGGATCCCACGGCTCGACGGGGCGGTTGTTGATGAGCAGCTTGATCCGCGCGCGCGGGCCTTGCAGGAGGCGATGGAAGACCATGGCCAAGTGCGCTTCGACGTTGTCCAGAAGGTCGCCGAAGTTGTCCACCGTATAGCCGGCGGTGACGATGCGGTCGAGCCTCTCCCAGAGCACCAGCGTCCCCGCAGTTTCGTCATCGAGCCTTGCGAGATAACGCTCGGAGCCCTCGGCCGGGCCTTCGAAGAGCAGCCAGTCGCTTTGAGGATTGGCCGCCAGTTCATCTAGGTCCCAACGCAGGCAGCTTCGCTCGCCACCCTTGACGCTGGCAACGGTCAGGCGTCGGCACTGCGAGAGCGATGCGGTCTTCAAGCCCATTCCGAAGCGACCGAGGTCATGGGCCTCGCGGGCGGCCAAAGGGTTTTTGTCGCCAAGCCGCATCGCGCCTTCGAGCTCCGGATCACTCATGCCGCGCCCGTCGTCCAGGATCAGCACGCGGCTGTCTGCGCCGTCCCACAGGAAATCGATGCGGACTTCGCTCGCGCCGGCGGAGATGCTGTTGTCGATAATGTCGGCCAAGGCCGCGGCTGTCGAATAACCCAAGCCCCGCAGGGATTCAAGCATCGCCATCGCGCGCGGCGGGGCCTTGCGGGCCTTAGCTGTCATCTCCAGTAGCCTTTCCCGGGCCAAAACGCAAAACCAAGTTCAAGGAGCCTGCGCGCGAGCCTTCGATGCGTTTTCTCCGGTGTGTTCAAGAGCTTCACCCAGATTCGGCCAGATTCCATCCGCTCGTCATCGACGCGAATGTCGAGCTCGGCTGCTTGTTCAAGAATCCGATCAAGCTTGGAAGCTTTCGACGAGCGCGGCGGTCCTTCGGCAACGGACGAGAAGATGTCTTCCTGCTCCAGGGGCTCGGCGAGCAGTTTGGTGCTGTCCTCGTCGGCCGAATCATCCGCCTCGTCCGGCGCGGGCACTCGATTAACGGTGGAAGGCTGAATGCCCAACGCCAATCGCCCGAATGACTCGACTATGGATGGTTGCTTGAGATTTCGAAGGGCTCTCGTTTCGATCTGTCGAATCCGCTCACGCGTGACCGCATAGCGTTGCCCGACCTCTTCCAAGGTCAGTGCCTCATTAACCCCGATACCAAAGCGAAGCCGAATGATCTGCTCGTCTTTCTTGGGAAGTGACGAGAGTATTCCCAGTACCGCCGCGCTCAACTCGGCGCCTTCGACAACATCCGCTGGATCGGGTGGCAAGATGGCGTCTCGCGCATCGATTGCGATCATGCCGTCAATAGTCAGCTCGTCAATGCCGGAAGGCTCGGGCGCAATTCGCAGCAGCGCAGCGAGCTTGTGGGGTGGCATTTCCACGCGTTCTGCAAGCTCGACTAGGGATGGCTCGCGGCCGGCAGCCTTTTCGTAGGCCTGGGCCAAGCGTTCCACCCGCTGGAGCTTCTCGAACATGTGGACCGGCACCCGAATGGTCCTAGCCTTGTCGGCGACGTGGCGGCCGATCTGCTGGCGGATCCACCAAGTGGCGTAGGTCGAGAAACGGAAGCCGCGTCTCCAGTCGTAGCGGTCCACTGCCTTGAGCAAGCCGATGTTGCCCTCCTGCGCAAGGTCATCCAACGGCTCGCCGCTGTAAAGATACTTCTTCGCGTGGAAGAAGGCCAGCTTCAGATTCGACGCCGTCATCCGGTCACGTGCCTTCCGGAAGTCGGCCATAGCAAACTGGAACTCTGGGCAGGGCGCTGGACCCTTAGCAGCGTCTATCAGCTCCAACAAAAAGCGGCGATTTAGGCGCAGGGCGGCAAGCGCTTGGCGAATCTCCAGAGACGAGACCTTTGGAGCGCATTCCCTTGCAACCAGAACAGCCAGCCGACGAAGCGCTTCTGCGAAGGAGGCGTCGCCTGCGTCAACACGCGTTTCGTCGGACGGCTCGTCATCCTCGTCTACGGCAATTTCGGATTCTGCTTGCGGGGGAGCTTCCGCGTCCCAGCTCTCGGTAGAGTCTGGCTCCGAGTCGAGCTCTCCTCCGCTCCACATGGAGGAGAGCTGTCGCGAGCCTGCAATGGCTTGTGCTCCGGCGGCCAGCGTCCGTGCGATACCGTCAGGCCAACTCGCCAGCGCGTCGATCGCGGCGTCAAGGGCCGCTTCCATGTCCTTTGCCAGACGGATTTCTTCTTCGGCAGTGAGTAGCCTGAGACGCTGAAACTCGCGCTGATAAATCTGCAGGGGCTGATGGCGGGGCGACGCAGCCAGGTCGATCGCGGCGAGCGCCTCGTCTAGGGCAGCCTCTTCTGTAGGTGTCTCGTCGGAATCAACAAACACCTCAAAACTCTCATCTGCATCTGCGTACTCAATTCGTTCGTCGACTTCGGCACCAAGATCGTTAATGACCATGGTCAAGTAAGTCTCGGCTTCGGGGTTGGTCGAGCGGTCCTCGTTGGTGGACTGGGCTTGGACATCCAAGGCAGGGACGCTGCCTTCGCGAAGCGCCCGCAACAGGAGTAGCCTAAGCCTTGCGCGGCCTTCGGCGTCGTCAGCGCGCGCCAGCGGCAAAGCGACCTCGGGAAGGTAGGCGTCGATTTCCTCCCACTCGGCCGAAGAGTCAATAGGCTCATGGGCAGTGATGCCGACTTGCACAGCGCTGGCTGAGCTCAGGACAACCAAGTCAGCTTCCGGCCGCGTCGGCTCCTCCTCGGCCTCCCAGCCAGCCAGGTCGAACTCGGCTTGGCCCAGCTCATTGATGACAGCCGCCAGTGATGAAGAGGGTATCTGTGCTGGCGCCTCGGCTGGCTTATCAGGCTCAGTTGCCTCCACCATTGCCTCTGGCTCGATCGTCAGAGCTGCTTCGGCGTGCGGGGCGGAAGCCTGATGCGGCTCGGAGGCCTGTTCCTGCCCGCGATCGACCGCCCTCTTGGCCGGCGAGGACTTTGGGACCGGCTCGGAGATAGAGACGAGGACTGCAGCTGCGGCGCTCGCTCCCGCCGCGATGGCAATTTCAAGAGCAGTCTTGCCCGACGAATCGAGCAAGCCGTGGTCGACTCCCGCGTCCATAAGCAGCTTGCAGATCGTAGGCTTATCGCGCGCCGCCGATAGCATGAGGGGCGTCATGCCGTTGGCATCGCGGGCGTTGAGGTCGTCGCCTCGGTCGATGTGGATTTGAACGGCACTCTCGACGCCAGCCATCACCGAAAGCCGCAGGAGCCGATTCAGAGGCCGGGCGGCGAAGTTGTTCGTCTCGCTCACCAGAACGAACCTAAACCGTAACGGCAAGCTGCAGACTTACTAACTATCGCGCCAAGCAAGCTGCCACGCTCTGTCCTGTGGCACCGACCTTCGTGATGCAGCCCTGCTACCCAGCCGTCGACTTGACGGTAGATGTTGCACTGCCAGTTGCGAACTCGAAGGTGGCGGCAGTAGGTCGAGGCCCGAACTATGCTTGGAGTGGACGCCGCGAACAGATGGCTCAAGCTGCTACAGGTGATCGCATGTGTTAAAGCAAACGGCTTCTTCCAATGGCGCTCTTTCGAGCCAACGTCCCCAGTAGCTTGTAGAGGCGGCGTTACTTCTGCAAACGCAACAACTTGCACATGACTGGTTTCATACACCGTCTTTGTATCCCCTCTGATCAGCCCACCTCCACCCGCTACTCCATCCACGATCTGGCCACCCTGGCCAGAGCGCTCCCCTGCACCGTGCGGTTCTACATCGATAAAGGGCTGATGCACCGGCTCCATGGCGCAAAGCGCGGCGCTCGGCGCCGGGACAGGCACCTGCAACAGTTGCGGCTGATCCGCCGCTGGACGAAGGCGGGTCTGAGCCTGGAGCGCGTACGCGAGCTGCAGGCCGGCTCGCCCGAGGAAGCACCGCCCTGGCCGGTGAAGCCCAGCATGGCGGAGCTGTGGAGCCGAGTGACGCTGTCTGACGGCGTAGAGATTCAGGCCGAGCCGGGCCGCGCCGGCATGACGCCTGAGCAGGTGCGGGCCTTCATCCAGGGCGTGACGGAGGCTTACCGGCGGGTGCGAGAAGCTGGCCCGGCGGTGCACTGAGGCTGGGCGCGCAGGCGCCTGAACACAGGCCGTACCTGGATCTGCTGGTCCGAGCCCTTTGCGTGTGCCTGTGACGAAAGCTACGACTTTCAACCTGCCTACCCTGTTGTTTCTTGATGTTTGTGGCGATGTTACGGAAGGCGGGGCTGCAAGAGGCTTGTTACAGACCACCGCGCAAGGCCTTCTAGGGTTTGTCTTGATGGGGCTGAGACTGGATGGTGCGCGCTTCCCGCGTCGCGGCGCAGCGGGCTCTGGACAGCCTCGCGGCTCTGCCAGGCCCGATCGGACAGGCCAGGGTGCAAGCGGTCCTCTTCGAAGCGCCAGCCGAAGTGCTGCCAGGCCTGCAAGAGCCGATCACGCAAACCGCCCTCGTCGGCCGAGCCCATCCATCCCGGCACAAGCGCCTGCAACGCCTGCGTGCACACCTGGTCCTGTGCGATGCGCTGGACCTCGCGCACGGCCTCCCGCTGCGCGGCGTTGAGCTTGGCGTGATCGACGAAGGTGCGGATCTCCAACTGCTGGCTGTCTGAACACCATCCGCCAAGAAAGACCCCGTGCTGGGCGGGCAAAAGCACGTTCAAGCTACGGGCGGTCTCGGCCGCTCCAGTCGCTTCTGCCAGTTCAGCGCCGACATCCCTTCCGTTCACCCTCTCCGTCAGGATTCGCGCAGCAACGCAGGCCAACGGCATGAGGTCGGCAAACTCGGCGTTAACGGCCTGCATGTCAACATCCCGGATGGGCAGGTCCACCAGCTGGGCGCGCTGCACCACCCGGTCCACCGCATGTGCGCGGATGCGCACGGCCACCTCCAGGGGCAGCAACCGGCCTGGCTGCAGCAGCACCAGGGCCCGGATGCAGGCGTGCGAATCCACGTTCACCGCCGTGGGTACGTCCTCGGGCTTCAGGGCCCAGAACACGGCAGCGGCTCGGGTACCTGACTCAATCCGCAGCGTGCAGGCCGGCAAGAGGGGCCCGGCGAACTTCTCCAGCAGCCCCAGCCGTTCCCGAAACTGCCGCCGTGTGTCCATCCAGGCCGATAGGCTCACGTTGCGCCCGGCCGCCCTGCCCCGCCGCTGGTCGTAAGCCGCCCACTCCCGCGCCAGGCGCCGGAAGTAGCCACGGCGGATGCTGCGGGCCAGTGACGAGTCGATGCTGCGCTGGGACGGCTGAATGTTCACGGCGGGGCTCCTGGGTGAGTTGACAAGAATCGGACATCGTCCACGCCAGGTAGCTCATGGGGTGAACTGGACACGCGTACAGGGGCAGCCCAGACAGGTGGGTACCCCCTGCCCTGCGCGACTACATAACCAGAGCATCCTGTAGCGGCAGTCGCTATGCTGAAGCGACGCAGGCGTGAAAATGCACCCTCGCCAAGCTGGCGAAAACCAGGGGGATGCGGCACAACGGCGCGACCAATGTGGGCGCCGGAACGTTTTGCTGCATGCTGCCGTAGGGGCCGTCCGTTTGCATGTGCACAGTCCGATGACCACCCGCACCCTCGCTCTCACCCCACACGGCCGCCTCACCTCGGTGTCCATGCCGGACGCCCCGCCGCTGTCGCTCGAACTGACCGAACAACTGGAGACGGACACGGCCCGGGGTTCGGGCCATGTCCTGCTGGGGCTTGGCGCCGAACACGTAGGCGCTGCCTTGCCGCCGGTCATCGCGTGGTGGCGTGATCTGGCCGTTCGCTATCTGACCGCGCTGTGCACGCTGCCCGAGGTGGCGCAACACCTGCCTGGGCGCGTGCCGTCGCCAGAGGCCGGCGAGCTGCAGGCGCTGGTGTGGTCGGCCCCGCCAATGGACGGGGCCGAATACCTGTCGGCTGGGGTGCTGGAGCGGCTGTGGCAGGAGCTTGACGCAGCGCTGCACGCCGAACTGCTGGCCTCGGGACAGCCGCTCGATGCCTGCCTGAAGGCGCGCAACCCGGCCTGGAACCTCGTCGGCCGCGTTCACGTTCATCTGGCCGAGAACCGCAAGGACGAGCAGTTTCCCTTCGCCCTCCTCGCCACCTACACCACCAGACTGTCGGCGCAGGGCAAGGCACAGCACCGGCCCCTGGGCGAGGCGCTGCGCGAATATGCCGCCGCTGCCGACAGGGAACGCCTGCTGGCCTTGTTGGCGCCGCTGCAACGCGCCGGCGAGGACTGCCCGTGGTTGAAAAACCTAGTCGACAGCCGCGAGATCTTCCAGCCGCTGCGCTGGAGCGCCAGCGAGGCGCTGACCTTGCTGCACGATGTGCCCAAGCTGGAGCACGCCGGCGTGGTGGTGCGCATGCCAGCACAGTGGAGGGCCAACCGACCCACCCGCGCCTCGGTCAGCGCCACGGTCGGTGGGCGCCCGCCGTCACAGGTGGGACAGGACGCGTTACTCGACTTCCAGGTGTTGGTGGTCATCGATGGCGAGCCGCTCACCGCCGCCGAGGTGCGGGGCCTGCTGGCCGACAGCCGTGGTCTGGTGTTCATCCGCGACAAGTGGGTCGAGGTCGATTCGGCACGGCTGCAGCAGACCCTGACACAGTTCCAGCAGGTCGAGCGCCTGGCGAGCGAGCAGGGCCTGGGCTTCTTCGATGCCATGCGCCTGCTGGCCGGGGCCGGTGCAGCCATTGGCGGCAACGAGGTGGCGGTCTCGCCCGAGTGGGCACAGGTGAACGCCGGGCCGTGGCTGGCCGAAACACTGGCGCGACTGCGGGGGCCGCAGGGTTTGGCAGCCGTAGAAGCGGGAACCGATCTGCACGCAACGCTGCGCCCCTACCAGCAGATCGGGCTGCGCTGGCTGCACCTGCTGTCGCGCCTGCACCTTGGCGCCTGCCTGGCCGACGATATGGGTCTGGGCAAGACCATTCAAGTGCTGGCCCTGCTGCTGGTGCGCAAACGCGCCGAGGGCCCGGCCCCGAGCCTGCTGGTGGCGCCGGCCTCGCTGCTCGCCAACTGGGCACAGGAGGCAGCCCGCTTTGCGCCAAGCCTGCGCGTGCTGGTGGCTCATGCCTCGGCTCATAGCGCGGCGCAGCCAGCCAAGGACTTGGGTGAACTGCCTTCGGAGCGCCTGGCCGGGGTCGATCTGGTGATCACCAGCTATGGCTCGCTGCACCGCTTCGCCTGGATCCAGGCCACGCAGTGGCGGCTGGCGATCCTGGACGAGGCGCAGGCGATCAAGAATCCAGGCACCCGGCAGACCAAGGCTGCCAAGACGCTGAAAGCCGGCTCACGCTTGGTCCTGACCGGCACGCCGATCGAGAATCGGCTCGGCGATCTGTGGAGTCTCTTTGACTTCGTGAATCCGGGGCTGCTGGGGGGTGCCAAGTCCTTTGCCAGCTTCACCAGGCGCCTGGCTGACAGCCCCGGCGGCTTCGCGCCGCTGCGCAGACTGGTGCAGCCCTACATCCTGCGCCGGCTCAAGACCGACAAGACAGTCATCAGCGATCTGCCGGACAAGGTCGAGCAAAACGCCTATTGCAGCCTGTCGCGCAAGCAGGCGGCGCTGTACCAGCAGGCGGTGGATGATCTGGCCAAGGCGCTCGACGAGGGGCTGGAGGGCGTGGCACGCAAAGGGCTGGTGCTGGCCTTCCTCACCCGCTTCAAGCAGATCTGCAACCACCCCTCGCAGTGGCTGCGCGACGGAGGCTGGGCCGAGTCCGACAGCGGCAAACTGGCCCGTCTGCGCGAGTTGGCCGAGGTCATCGCCGCCAAGCAGGAAAAGATGCTGGTGTTCAGCCAGTATGCCGAGGCCACCGAACCGATCGCCGCTTTCCTGGGTTCAATCTTCGGACGCGAGGGCTGTGTGCTGACCGGCGCCACGGCGGTGAAAGACCGCCAGGAGCTGGTCAAGCGCTTCCAGGGGGAAGAGGCCATACCCTTCTTCGTGCTTTCGCTGAAGGCCGGGGGATCGGGCCTCAACCTCACCGCCGCCTCGCATGTCGTCCACTTCGATCGCTGGTGGAATCCGGCAGTGGAGAGCCAGGCCACCGACCGCGCCTTTCGCATCGGCCAAAAGCGCAACGTCCTGGTCCACAAGTTCGTCTGCCGCGGCACCGTCGAGGAAAGAATAGACGCCATGATCAGCGACAAGAAGCGACTGGCCGCCGACCTGCTCGATGCGGGTGGCGGCGAGGTGAGGCTGACCGAGCTGAGCGATGCCGAACTCTTGCGTCTGGTGAGTCTCGACCTGAATTCCGCCACCAGTGAAGGATAGCCATGGTCGACCAGTGGGTGCCCTATGTCCCCGTCGCCGAGCGCCGCCGCAAGGCCGCTGGCGCGATGGCCAGGCTGACCAAGAAGGGGGAGACCATGTCGCCGGTCGTCGTCCTGGGCCGCACCATCGCCACCACAGCGTGGGGCCAGGCCTGGTGCGCCAACATGGAGAGCTACAGCGACTACGCCAACCGCCTGCCGCGAGGCCGCGCCTACGTGCGCAACGGGTCGGTGATCGATTTGCAGATCACTCCAGGCACGGTTGCAGCGCAGGTCAGCGGCTCAACGATCTACCGCACCACCATCAAGGTGCAGCCGGTGCCGAAGTCGAAGTGGCAGCAGATCTGCGCCGATTGCTCAGGCGGCATCGACTCGCTGGTGGAGTTGCTGCAAGGGCGGCTCTCCAAGAGCGTCATGGACCGCCTGTGCCGCCAGGGCAGTGGACTGTTCCCCATGCCCAGAGACATCCACTTCGACTGCTCGTGCCCGGACGGCGCCTTCATGTGCAAGCACGTCGCCGCGGTTCTCTATGGCGTTGGAGTGCGCTTCGACAGCCAGCCGGAATTGCTGTTCACCCTGCGCCAGGTGGACGCCGCCGAACTGCTGAGCAAGGCCGGGGGTGGCGTGCTCACCACCCCTGCGGCTGGCGAGCGCACCCTGGCTGCCGACGATCTCGGCGCCCTGTTTGGACTGGAGATGGAAGGCTTCTCTTCTGCTGCCGCGGCGGCCCCGATGCAGCCGCGGGCGCAGGCAAAACCGGTCCGCGCGACAAGTCCAGGTCCCAAGCCTTCACGGCCAGGCGCCAAGCCGGTGCGTGCGAATGATCCAGCCTCGCGCCTGCAGGCAGCCTTGCACCAGACAGGGTCGCTGGACAACGCCGCAGCCCGTGCTGCCACCGGCCTCGACGCCCAGGCGGTGCGCCTACTGCTCAAGCAATTGGTGGCGGACGGACTCGCACAGGTGCAAGGGCAGAAGCGCTCCACGCGTTACGTGGCAGTCGGGAAAGCACCCAAGGGTTCGGACAAGGCGGTCGTGCATTCGCCAAGATGAAGTGGCTTGCAGAAGAAGCGACAAGAAGCCTACAGGCCATCAGTGCAGTGCAGCCAACGCCGCCACCAGCGCGATTCCAACATCTCTTGTGCACCTGAACCAGACTGAGCCTCGAGCGGCGTTCACTCTTGAGCAAGCCACGGATTTAGGATCGTGACACGGGCCCTCTGATAATCCGCCACATCGCGGGTCACGACCGCGAGGCCATGCTGGAGCGCGGTGGCCGCGATGATCAGATCCGGCTGTGAAAAGGTATGCCCTGCCTTGCGGCCCTCCTCCACCAGCAGGCGCCACCTGAACATGACGTCTTCAGAGACTTCAAGCACACGTTGACCGAACATCGGCCGTACCCGGTGCTCCAGCCAGTCGCTGAGTTCCGCTCTGCGCCCAAGATCGCTTACTGACTCGATGCCAAAGCGAATTTCGGCCAGCGTAACGGAGCTGACGAAAAGGTCCTCGAGTTTCTGACGGGCAATGAATTCCCGCACACGAGCATTGGGGCGCGGGCGGCGGAGCTCCGAGATCACATTGGTGTCAAGCAGCCAGCCGGTCACAGCTTGACGGCCCGCACGGGCATGGGTGACCTTGAGGGTTCGATCGAGATCTGCTTGTGAGGAGAGGACTGCAGGGCCTCGATCAGCAGCTCGCCCGTCTGCACACCGCGCAGACGGTTGTACTCCGCCGCGTCCACCACCACCACGGCCTCGCGTCCGTGCACGGTGACGTGCTGAGGCCCATCTCGATGGGCCATGCGCACGAGTTCACTGAACCGCGCCTTGGCATCCTGCAGACGCCAGCTCGATGCAGCAGGTTGGCCTGAGTTTGCGGAGGTTGCAGATGTACTTCTAGTCATGCTGACCAGAATATCACGGGCCGCCGGCAACCTTGCGTCTTCGGAAGCGGTCTGCCGTCTCACCTGACAAACACCTGCCCCCGCAGATCCCGCTGCAACACCCGCAGAAGCGCCGCCCAATCCTCGTCATCACTGGCGGTGCAGATGGAGCTGGCCCGGTCGGCCACGATCTCCCGGGTGATCTGGACGACGTTGCCCGTGCGCCGGTAGACGGCGCTGTAGCGCAGCGGCCCTTGGCTGAAGCTCACGTCCGCCGGAATGCGCTCGATGCGCACCTTGGGCGGCAGGCGGATCTCCACCTCCTCGCGATGGCGTGCCGAGACGCAGGCGCTCTCGAAGCGTCGGCCGCTGATGGGCCGACTGGTGGACATTCCCCTCAGGCGCCCGGGCGCCAACCCCACCGGAATGGCCATGGCACTGGGCCCCGGGATGTTGACCACGGGGTCAAGCTCGAAGGTGCTCCCCACCTTCCACGGCTTGTCCAGGTCCAGCGGGTCGTCCACCTCGATGTCGCCCGTGCCGGTCTCGCCGAACCGGGACAAGTAGCTGCGGGCCAGATCCTCGGCCTGTTTGCCAAGGTTGTCGAACTGGGCGGAGCGCGAATCGACTTCTTCCGTGCCCCCGTACACCGCCAGCGCAGAGCCCCAGACCTCGCCGGTGTCGATCACCTGCATCCAGGCCCGGGTGTGGGTGAAGTTGGTGGCGGGAGACGACTTCGGCGTGCGGGCCACCTGGCCGGTGGCCGTGAGCAGCACGGGCTTGTCCATCACCTCGTCCGGAAGCGTCCCCATGGGAGCGAAACGGGCGGTGGAGTCCAGGTACAGGTTCAGGCTCGGGACGTAGGTGATGACGTGGTTGAAGGGGGTGAGCAGCGTGAGTTCGGGCAGCCGCATGGCACGGCCAGAGTTGACGAGGGCTGGGCTGCTGGCAATGCCCACGGACCTCAGCAGCGCCTCCAGCAGGACGACGTGGTCCTTGCAGTCCCCGTAGCGGTGGTCCAGGATGCTCTGCGCCGGGTGCGGGATGTAGCCCCCCGCGCCGATCTCCAGCGACACGTAGCGGATGTGCCGGCTCACCCAGTTGTACAGGCGCCGCACCTTGTCGCGCTCGGCGATGGCGCCAGCGGTCAGCTCCTGGGCCAGGGCGCGGATCGCCGGGGTGGGCTCGGTCTTGGGGTGGGCGTTGGCCTGGTAGGCCGCGGCCAAGGCCGCGCGGTCAGCAAACGTGGTGACGTGCACGGCGGGCGCAAAGTCTGACAGCTCCACCCGGCCACGCTCGGGCGGTGACGGCTTGTCCTGGCGGAAGGTGAATGCATAGCGCATGGTTCCTGGGGTGTCGTCAGGCTGGGCTTGAACACGGCCTCCGGCCACTCCCCTGCCCTGCACCTTTACTGCAATGCCGGGGTCGTGGCGGATGTCCACCCGGGCGCTCTCGAACGTCACCCCGGGTGGGTAGTGCACCGTCCAACTGGTGTGCCCTGGGAAGAACGGGGTGTGCTGGGTGCTGCGGTAGCGAAGGTGCAGCTGAGCCCCCACCGTCACCGCCGGGAAGATCACCACCTTGACCTTGGCGTCGCTGAACTCCGGGCCGCCCTCATCAAACGCCTCCATCGTGCGGATCTTGTCCGGTGCCACCACCAAGCGCTTGCCGTCAGGGGTGAGCGTGAAGGCTTCCAGGACGTCCAGGGTCTCCAGCGAGGAGCTGAAGTCCAGACGGCGCTCGGCGTAGTTCGTGACCCCGGCTTCGGTGTCAATCCTGATGACCCAGTGCACCGTCTGCACCGTGGAGGCATCGGCGCGAACGTGAACGTCATCCGTGCGCTGCAGCCAGGTGGCGGACGGTTGGTAGCTGGCTTGGGCGGGGGAGGCAAACAGCCAGACGAGGCCCAGCGCGAGAGAAGCGAGCAAGGAGCGGGCGTTCATTGGGCGCCTCCTTCAAGTCGCTCCCCTGAGCGCCCCTCACGGCGCTCGAACCGTGCGGACTCGATGGCTCCGGTCAACAGGTTCGCAAAGCGCCCCACAAACTTCTCGTCCCGGTACAGCCGGTGCCCCATCTCCCACAGGATGCCGTGGGTGACCTCGTGCCAGAAGGTGTCGCGCACCTCGGCGTGACGGAACTTCCGGCCGGTGCGCGCGCTGTGCGTGGCCACGCGGATGAAGGCGTAGGTGTAGTTCACCGCCCCCATCAGCCCGGCGGGCGCGATGTGCTGCTGGACGACCACCTTGTAGCGGCGCGCGCCGATCTTCAGGCTGTGGGGCAGGACAGGTGAGGGCAACGTGATGTCTCCTGGCAGAAAGGATTGGCGGATGAAGGATGACCAGCATGTTCCGCTGCCGATAGCTCACAGGATGATCTGGACGGATGTACAGCGACCGATTGACTCACTGCTCGGCAGTCGTGGTCGACGAGCTGCCCCTCACGCCCTGACCAGCGGTATCCCCTCCCACTGCGTGGCGTAACGCGGCGTGCGCCGCTCCTGCTTCATCACCCACCCTCGCGGCGCCTGGGTGAGGCGGTTGCTGCCGAGCTTCATGGTGTGTTTGCCCCAGCGCTGGTTGACGGCGTCCAGCGCAGCCATCAGGCGCTGCGGGTCTGTCGTGAGCTCGGCCTCTGACGCAAACAACGCGGGACAGCCCACCAGCCAGACGGGCAATGCCATCAGAAGCGCAGCGCCATGCCGCCACTTGAAGACCGCTTCAACGCCAAACGGACCGTCCTTGGAGCTCGGAAACTCCCACGTGCGGGCGCCGGCAGCTTGACTTCGAGGGACCCATCAACTAGTCCGCTTCTAGCGTACAATTGAGTATGGTTTTCGTCGAGCTGCCGATCTTTATCCGGTGCGCGGCCCATCTGTTTGATGATGACGATCTGGTGAACCTGCAAGTCACTCTGCTCGAGAACCCTGTCGCGGGTGACTTGATCAGTGGGGGGCATGGGCTGCGCAAGTTGCGCGTGGCGTTGCCTGGTCGCGGAAAGAGTGGTGGCGCGAGAGTTATCTACTACTACTGGACCAGCGAACAACGGTGCTACCTCGTCTACGCCTACGCAAAGAACGTAGCTAAGGACCTCACCAAGACCCAATTGAAGGCGCTAGCCGATCTAATGCAAGAGGTGGTGCGAGATGGATGACCTGCAATTCCAGGACCTGCTTGCCAGTGTCAAAGACATGGGCAAGCACATGCGCGGCGAGAAGGTTGCCGGTGCCGTGGTGCGCGACCTCCCGGAGCCTGACGTGAAGGCCATCCGAGAGCGAACCGGCTTGTCGCAGACACGGTTCGCGTTCATGATTGGCGTGAAGCCCAAGACGCTACAGAATTGGGAGCAGCGACGCGTTCGGCCTGCCGGGCCTGCACGTGCACTGCTGAAAATTGTTGAAGCCAATCCGCAGGCGCTGTCAGCCTTGCACACCTGACCGGGCAGAGAGGTTGCTGAGCCTGTTGCGCCAGATCCGCCCAGGCTGTCTGCAGCTAGCGGGTCAGCGCATCAAACCACCCACGATGGGGCTGAAAACCGCAGGCCATCTGCAGTACGGCATTCACAGTAGGCAAAGGCATTTGAATCTCCTGGGGCGGTTCAGACCGCGTTGCCTTTTTCAGAAGAGCACTGTCCAACGAGCCGTGTCAAGCGACACGTCGGGCTCGCTCGGCCATACCGTAGGTATGTTTTTCGCCACATTGAAAAGCCGCCACGAGAACCAGGCAAACAGACAGACGCCTGGGTTACCAGCCCCGCTTCTTCGCGAGTGGTTGTGCACCCGGACGGGCAGCTGTCAGTTGCGGCCCCGGCTAGCCAGCACGGGGAACAGGCTCTGCAGGCCGTCAGCCATCACCTCCACTGCCAGCGCGGCCAGGATCAGGCCCATGAGCCGGGTCATCACGTTGATGCCGGTCTGACCCAGGACACGGGCGATCGGACCAGCCAGCGACAGGCAGATGGCCGTGGCCGCGGCAATCACCAGCCCGTAGCCCACCAGCAGCAGCGTCTGCACCAGATCGCGCGCCTTGTCGGCGTAGATCACCACGGTCGACATCGTGGCTGGCCCGGTCAACAAGGGGATGGCCAGCGGAACCACCGCGATGCTTGAACCCACAGAGCTGCGGGATTCGGCATCGGTCATCTCACCCGCAGTGGCCCGTGCTTCGGCCGGCTGCGCATTCAGCATGGCCAGCGCAGAGGTCAAGAGCAGCATCCCGCCGCCCACCTGGAAGCTCGCCAATGAGATGCCGAAGAACGACAGGATCTGCAGGCCCAGCAGTGCGCTGACGCCGATCACGATGAACACTGTCACCGAGGCGATCCATACCGTTCGGCGACGTTGCCCAGGCCCGAAGTCCTGCGTGAAGTGGATGAAGAACGGCACGCAGGCCAGCGGATTGACGATGGCCAACAGCGTGATCAGAGGCTTGAGATCCATGGACTCATTTTGAGCGTCTGTACCGCCTGCCCCCCCAGCTTCGATTTGGGGAAAGTCCAAATCTCCTGGCGGCCAGGAACTTCAGCCCGGGGGGCCGGGGTTCGCCCCTCAGGAATCAGCTCCGCCCTTCCGCAGCGGGGGAAATCAAAGCGTCCGATGACTCCCGTCACACAGAACACCGTTGCCGCTTTGCTTGCAACCGCAGAAGTACACGGTCTGGCTGCTGGCCGCCTCGTACTTCACGGGCGTGAACTCGGTGCCCTTGTGCGAGCCGTCACAGAACGGCTGAGCTTTGCTCTTGCCGCACGCACACCAGTAGTAGGACTTTCCGGCCTCCACGGCCACTGCGTACGGGGACTTCTGGGCAATCTCTGCGGGCATGTCGAACCTCCATGTTTTGGCCGCTCGGCGACTGCAGAGCGCGGCCTTCTGAGCGATCCTACTGGAACGGGTGCGCTTCAGGATCCTTCACTTCAGGATCCTTCCCGCGCTCACGCCCTGACCAGCGGCATCTCCTCCCACTGGGTGGTGTAGCGCGGCGTGCGCCGCTCCTGCTTCATCACCCAGCCTTTGGGCGAGGGCGTCTGCGAGTGGGCCAGGCGGTTGCTGCCCAGCTTCATGGTGTGCTTGCCCCAGCGCTGGTTGACGGCGTCCAACGCAGCCATCAGGCGCTGCGGGTCTCTGTGGGCAGTCTGGCCGGCACCGGGCGCAGGCTCGATGCCCGGCCCACCGTCAAAACACAGCTCGGCCTGCACCTGATGGGCGCTGCTGAGGTCCATCAGCATCACACCGGCCTTGGCGTAGTCGAAGCCCGGGCGGTAAATCCTCTTCAGGCCATCCAGGGCCGCGCCGACGATCTCGCGGGAGTCTGCGGTGGGTCGGACCAGCGGCTGGACGTGCGACTTGGAGTACTGCGGCAGCTTGCGAAACGGGCTGGTGCGGATGAACACCAGCACCTCGCTGGCCAGGCTATCTTGCTGGCGCAACTTCTCGCTGGCCCGTACCGCAAACTCCGACACGGCTTCGGCCAACTGGGCGTGGTCCCGCACCGCACTGCCAAAGGAGCGGGTGCACGCGATCTGCTGCTTCGGGGGCGGCACATCGTCCAGCGACATACAGGCCACGCCGCGCAGTTCCTGCACCGTGCGCTCCAGCACCACGGACCACCGCTGGCGCACCTGCTGCGGCTCCATCCGCACCAGATCCCCCACGGTCTTGACGCCGAGTTCGCGCAGCTGGGCGCCAATGCGCCCGCCCACGCCCCAGACCTCACCCACATCGGTGGCTTCCAGCAGCGCCTGGAGTTCCTCGGGCGCGGTGCTGGCCAGGTCGCACACCTGGGCGAACTTGTTGGGGTAGCTGCCTGGCTTGCGTTCGGCGGTCTTGGCGATGTGGTTGGCAAGCTTGGCCAAGGTCTTGGTCGGCGCGATGCCGATGCCGCAGGGGATGCCCGTCCAGGCCAGGATGCGAGCTCTGACTGCCCGTGCGCGGGCCACCAGGTCGCCCTTGACGCCCTGCAGATCGATGAAGGACTCGTCGATCGAGTAGATCTCCTGCTCGGGCCCCAGGCCTGCGGCCAGGCTCATCATCCGGTCGCTCATGTCGCCGTAGAGCTCAAAGTTCGCCGACAGGCCGATCAGCCCGGCCTCGTCTTCCAGGTGCCGGATCTCATGCCAGGGGTGTCCCATGCGGATGCCCAGGCCCTTGGCCTCGTTGGAGCGGGCGATGGCGCAGCCGTCGTTGTTGGACAGCACCACCACGGGCCGGCCCTGCAGCGAGGGACGGAACACCCGTTCGCACGAGACGTAGAAGTTGTTGCCGTCCACCAGCGCGAACATGTGTGGGCCTCATCGCCCGGCGTCAGATCGCCGGGCGCTCAAGTCGAGAACTGCTTGATCGAGGCGGTGACCACGCCCCAGACCTCCACCGTCTGGCTGTCGGTGGGCACGATGTCGGGAAACCCTGGATTGGCCGCGCGCAGCTTGACCCGCCCTGCCCTCATCGACAAGGTCTTGCACACGAACTCACCGTCGATGACGGCCACGACCACATGCCCGCTGCGCGGCGGGATGGCCCGGTCCACCAGCAGCACGTCGCCGTCGAAGATGCCGGCGTCCTTCATGGACTCGCCTCGGGCGCGCATCAGAAAGGTGGCCTGTGGGTGCTTGATCAGGCGTGCAGCCAGGTCGATGCGCTTGGCGCCCAGGTCCTCTGCGGGGGAGGGAAAACCGGCGCGCACAGTCGAAGCCAGGTCTCGGACAGGAATCTCCTGGACTTGCAGTGCTTGGGGCGCATCATTACTGGACATATGTACAGTATAGAAACATCCCCTGCTCTGGCCTCCAGCTTCTGGCTTGAATGCTTGAGACGTCTCAGGGCCAGGGTTTACGCAGGGGGAACTTCACCCACCCACGCAGTTCATCGATCATGGGAATCATGGACTCCAACCGCACCACCTTCTACTACCTGCCGGGCTACGGCGGCCGAGTGCACACCGGCCTGGGTCAGGCCCTGCTGAGCCGGGGTGTGGACCTCGCCGGGCGAGAGACGGTGGGGGATTTTCGGGGCATGCGGTTCATGGACCAGATCGAGACCGTGGCCGAGGACTTGCAAACGCACTTCTGGCGCGAGGACGCCCACGTCGTGGCCAACTCCTTTGGCGCTTACCTGTTCCTGAACGCCCAGAGCCTGATGCCTGCCTTCCCCGGCAAGGTACTGCTGCTCTCACCCATCGTGGGCGAGTTCGCCAAGCCTGACCAACTCACCCACTTCATGCCGCCCTGCCCCGCGCGGTTGATGGACATGGCCACCGCCGGCAAGCTGCCAGCGCCCGCACAAGCCGAGATCCACGTCGGGTCAGAAGATTGGCAAGCCAATCCCGAGCAGGTCAGCCGCCTTGCAGAGTTGATCCACATCCCCGTGCATGTGGTGGCAGGCAACGGACACATGCTGGACCACAGCTATGTGAGCGCGCTGCTGGACCGGTGGGTTGACCTTGGCACCGGCAGTGTGAGGTGACCGCCAGCACCAGCACCCTGGTGACCTGAAGAAGGCGGTCTTCTCGACCGCCGCTCCCGGGACTCCGCGCGGCCTATGAAGAAGCGGACATATCGCTTCAGCCGACCGATGCGGGAAGAATGAGTGTTAACAGGTCCGCCATGCGCCCAACGGGCTGTCCGTATTCCGCGGGAAATGACTGGCGTCGACCGGGCAAGACTTCAATCTCAAACCGACTTGCGATGGCATCCCTCAACTCGACCTTGACCGCCATGATCGTCCTCGTGGGCTCCACAGCAGCCACAGCACAGACGGCACGCGAAGACCTGGCTGTCTATGCGGCCGGCAGTCTTCGTGCGGCGATGACCGAGTTCGCGCGCGCCTTCGAGCGCGAGACCCCGACCACCGTGAAGCTCACACTTGGCCCCTCCGGACTGCTGAAGGACCGTATCGAGGGTGGTGAGCCCGCGCAGGTCTTCGCCTCCGCCAACATGAACCATCCCGAAGCACTGCGCTCATCGGGGCGAGCGGACGAGGTACGGCCCTTTGCTCGCAATGCACTGTGCGCGCTGGCATCGAGCGCCTTCAGCCTGAAGGGCAAGACGGTGGCGCAGCGCCTGCTCGACGGCGACGTCCGGGTCGGGACATCGACACCACGGGCCGACCCCTCAGGCGACTACGCGATGCAGATGTTCGAGCGTATCGAGTCGAGCGGCGCGGCAGGCGCGGGCTCGGCGGCCACTCTGAAGGCGAAGGCCATGCAGTTGACGGGCGGCCCGAACTCACCCCAGCCGCCGGCAGGGCGCAACTTGTACGGCATGCTCGTGGACGAGGGCAAGGTCGACGTCTTCATCACCTACTGCACGAATGCAGCCGAAGCGAAGCTGCAATCGACGTCCTTGCAGGTCGTGGCCATTCCGGACGCGATCAACGTATCGGCGGTCTACGGCATCGCCACGGTACGCCCGGGAGGCCCCGCCGCCAAAGCCTTCGTCAACTTCGTCACCAGTTCTTCTGGTCAGAAAGTCCTGGCCACCTATGGCTTCAGTGCCCCGTGACCGTGGATAGAGCCTGATGAGTTGGTCCCGTTTCGCGATAGCTCGAGGTGCCCTGATGGGCGCGCTGGCCCTGCAGGCAGCAGGCGCAGCGGTGGCCTGCCCTGTCGATTCAACGCCCAGGGGTACGGGCACCGTGCTGACAATCCAGGGTGCAGGACCCACACCGGGGGCGTTGACTGCGGCGGACCTGATGAGCTTGCCGACGACAACGCTGACCCAACGCGAGAGCGTCTCCTCGAGCCAGGGCGCGGGCACCGAGCGGAGCGTGACGTATTCCGGGCACCTGCTGCGTGACTTGCTGCTGAACGCAGGCCTGGGCGGTCCGACCGATCGTGGGGCGCGCGCGAGCGTGATCGAGGTCGTGGCCACCGATGGTTACCGGGCCCTGTTCAGCTGGGGCGAGTTGTTCAATACGCCGATCGGCGACCAGGTGCTCGTCATCACTCAGCAGGATGGGAAGCCCCTGAATCCGGATGCCGGACCTGTCGCACTTCGATCACTGGCTGACCTGCGACCAGGTCCCCGCCATGTGCGCAACCTATGCGGGGTGGTTGTTCGACGATCGACCGGTGGCTGACGGCCAGCCTGCGCCGCATACGGGAGAAGCGACTCGATCTTCGTGCGTTGAACAAGGTGCGCCGCGTGCGGGGACCTGCGTCCATTGAGCCGCTGGCATCATCCAGGGCTGCCAGCCAGCCTGCACCCTGCACTGGTCTGCACGGCTGAACCGAACGCGTGCCATGAACACCCCACGTATTGACCTGCGCCCCGGTATCCGCGATCCGGTGGTGCTGATGATCTCGCGCCGCCAGGTCGAGGAACCTGACTTGGCCAGTGTGCTCAAAGGCCTGCGCCCGTTCACCGCCACCCGCGAGGACGCATGGCTCTACCGTGGCCAGATGTCCCTGGTTGTGAGCGGCTACGAGGATGATCCGCGCGAGATCGTCGACATCCCGCAAGCGAGACTGTTTCTGAAGAATCTGGCGCGAGAGTGGCCGTACTGGGCCTTCTTCTTCAACCACGTGGACGGCAGTCTGGCCCTGTTGCTGTCGTGCGCCACTGGCAAAAGCTTCCCGGGACGTGGGGCCGTCGAGATCGACATCGAGGCGCTGCAAAAGGTGCTGCTGCACGGGTTCGCGGGAACCAACGAGCTCTTCGACCGGTACGGCTTCGACGAGAAGGAAAACGAGGCCATGACCCAAGGCGTGATCGAGATGGTTCAGCAAGCCGGCTTCGCCTGACGCCGGTCACGAAAGGTGTCCGCACTGCTGACAGCGGGCAGCCCGGATGGTGGAAACATCCTGGCCGCTCGGGTTGCGTCCAGCGCGCGTCTGGCGCAGGATCTATCGCTGCTACTTCTGACTGTCTAAGCCCGACTGATGCCCGAAACCGCATCGCCCTGCACGCGCCCATCCAAGGAGCGAGTGCCCAAGCCGGCCTTATCTCCTGAAACCCGCCGGCCGAACGGCGAGGAGATTTGCTTACGAGATGAGGCGAGTCTTGCCCCGATAGGGATTGGCCAACCCAAGCCCAATTCGACTTTGGGCAACCTGCTTCCAGCGTGAGGAGTCTGTCGCTGCGGACAGACGGACTCACGGAATTACCCATGGAGCTGACTGTCGGATCGGGCTTCTGGCCCTGCTCGGGGCGGCGGCCACTGTTCAAGCCATGCCGAGCCACGACAAGACGATCAGAAGCCCACCTCTTTCTGGTGCCGCACCGCAAGGAGCGTGACGGCGTCCGAGTCAATGCGGTAGCGGGCCACGTAGCCGCTATCGCCAAAGTCGATGACCCACTCGCGAAATTCTTCCGGCATGTCTTCGATGGGGCGGCCAAGTTGGGGCTGCAAGCCCAGGACTTGCACAGCCTTGACGATCACCTCACCTGCCTTCTTGGCTGCTATCGGACTCATCGGACGCAGGAACTCTCGCAGGCGCTCCAAGTCACGGATTGCGGGCGGCGCGAACCTTACTTGTGGCATGGCGGCGCCGGCAACTCCATATCCGTGCCCCAGCTTGCCAACCAGGCTTCAACCTCTTCGGCAGTCGCGTGCAGTCCCATGGTGCGGTACTCTTCCCAAGCCTTGAGCGTGTCTTGGCGGAAGGCTTCGCGCTTCTCCTCCCGATCAACGTACTGGGTGATCGCCTCACGCATCAGCCAATGCGAAGTTCGATTCCGGGCCTCGGCCAGACGCTTTACGCGCGCCTTGGTTTCGTCGTCGATCTTGATCGCTACGGGGCGAATGGCAGCAACGGTCATGGGGCGCCTATTAAAAGTATCTTCAGGTATTACCCTACCATACCTAGATCAGCCGCTGCGCACCTGGACTCAATGCAGACAGCACTGCCCACCCCCGTAGAGACTCATCACCGCGTCATGAATCTGAACACCGACTTCTCTCGTCGAGTGGTCTGCCACGCCGCCGACGCCGTCTGGATCGACTCGCCCACGGCCGGCGTGAAGCGTCGCTTGCTCGACCGTGTCGGCGACGAAGTGGCACGCGCCACCAGCCTCGTGCGCTACGCACCCGGCTCGCACTTCGCCAGGCACGAGCACGGCGGAGGCGAAGAAGTCCTGGTGCTTGAAGGCACCTTCGCAGACGAATCGGGGGAGTACCCCGCGGGCACCTACCTGCGCAACCCACCCGGCAGTGCGCACGCACCGCACTCGCGGGAGGGTTGCCTGTTATTCGTCAAATTGCGCCAGTTCGCGCCTGACGACACCGCCACTGTGCGTCTGGACACCCGACTGGGCCAATGGCGCCCGGGCCTCGTTCCTGGACTGACCGTGCTGCCACTGCACAGCCACAACGGCATCGACACCGCCCTGGTGCGCTGGGCGCCGGGCACTCGGTTCAATGCCCACACCCACCCAGGCGGCGAGGAGATCCTTGTGCTCGAGGGGGTGTTTTGTGACGAGGCGGGCGAATACACCCGTGGCACTTGGCTGCGCAGCCCTCGCTGGAGCCGGCACGCGCCGTTCACTGGCCCGGAGGGGGCCCTCATCTACGTAAAAGTCGGGCACCTAGGGGCTGACTTCGACAGTGCTGCCCAGCACAGAGCCGGTGGGGTTGCCTGGCCAAGCGTTGCACTGCAGTCCCAGCAGTGAACCTTGCACATAGCCTGTCAGGAAAGCCTACCTTCCTGTAAGAGCGTCACCCCCAAGATCAGGCTAAATGGCTGTGCTGATCTCGAGGGCTGACGCACGGACCTGAGACGGCCTGCAGCCATCAGACCCAACCCTGGCTGCACAGGCACATACCCATCAGTTGACGCCACGCAGTTCGACGCACATTGCCGCTGTAGACCGCCTCGGCAGACGATGAACGCAGAAGTGTTCCTCACGGCGATGTCCCGCTTGCTGTTGAACTGTGAGGGGTGACGGCTCCTGGATCGACATGCTACGCGGCCTTCAAGGTCGCGCCTTCTTCGGCTGTGGTGCGGCGAGCATCGAGCGCCTTGATCAGGCTG
>Ga0315907_10001431_pt1 | contig 32276 bp, 25 predicted proteins | sample LakEriMetagenome_3_FD_203525 | JGI IMG/M metagenome (GOLD analysis project Ga0315907, IMG submission 203525) | Freshwater fungal communities from buoy surface, Lake Erie, Ohio, United States - Buoy 12 MA123 | ecosystem: Environmental > Aquatic > Freshwater > Lake > Lake biofilm | place: USA...
CTGGGATGGCAGGGACGGCTGCTGCAGCTGACGGGAGGGACGACGGGCGAAGCCGGGAAGGAAGCGGCGTGGCTGCACAGTCCGGAGGGTCTGGCGGAACTGGCGAAGGTGGCCGATGGCCTCGGTCCTGCGCTTGCGAGTGTGGTCAGCGGGACATCCGTGGCGGATCGCCGGGTCACTTCACTGGTACGGGATGCGCAGTCGGCTGGCCTGGTGGTGCATCCCTATACGGTGAGGGCCGACAGTCTGCCGCCGGTGGTGGCTTCCCTTGATGACCTGCATGCGCTGCTTTTCCGCGAAGCGGGGGTTGATGGGGTGTTTTCTGATCATCCCGACCGCACGGTGGCGTGGCTGCGGGCTCACCCGTGAGCTGGCTGGTGGCGCGTGAGATTCTTCCAGAGGAAACTGATGTGCGGAGCCGTCGCGGCAAATGCGGTTGCTGTCGCGGCGGAGTCGGTGCCGGTGGCCGGGGCGAGGAGGGCGTGGGCGGCGTAGAGCGAGGCTAGTTCGACCTGATCGAGGCTGTGGATGTCGAGGAAATGGGATCGGGCTGCGATGATTTCGTCGGCGGCCATCCATGAACTCAGCGGGGCTGGGTGGAGTGGGGTGGAGAAGATGGCGAGCCGGACCGGCTGGCTGCGGGTGAGTGCACGGGAGTGGACGTGACTGACGAGAGCGGACCAGTAGTGGTGGTCGGCGTAGGGTTCACCGCCGAACCAGATTTCGGCGTCCGGGCTGATCCATGCGCCGCAGCGCTGGTCCGGGGTGCTGGCGGGCGATTCCTCGAGCCATGAGAGGACGGCGAGGCTGCGGCCGATTTCGCGGGTGAGCTGGAAGAGTCGGTCCGGGTCGGCTGGCAGGGGAGGACCACCGAGGAACTGGTTGCGCAGCTGGTGGAACGAACGCGGTGGCGCGCTGGAGTTGGGCGTCACCGTGGGAACGGGGTGGGGCGCTGGGATTTCCGGTGGAGCCGGTGGGTGCGGCGATTCCTCCGGGACGAGGAGGAATGGGTTCGGAACATCCGGGGAAGGTGGGCGATGTGAATGGCTGGAGGATATATGGCTGGCGAAGGACGGCCATGCGGCGGCCGCGTGGCGGAGTACGGCTCTGGGGTAGGTTCCACCGTGGGCGGACGGCAGAGCCGCGAGATTGAGCCGGCGGAGAAACGATTGCGCGTGTCGTCCTTCGATGCCGGCTGCGGAGAGCCGGGCCGTGATCAGTTGTTCCGCGTCCGCCTCGGAGATGGGCTGGAGCGATTGCTGGAGTCCGGTGAGGCGGTCGAGGGTGGCGCTGGGCAGCGCGGGCAGAAAGTTCCGTTCCCAGAGGTCGTCATTCACGCTGAGAATGGAGAGAGAGCGGGCGACGTGGCGGCTGATTTCCGTGAGGACCGCTGCCGTTCCTGCAATTTCCGCGGGATGACCGTGGAGGAGATCGAGGTGGTCGCATACCACGAGCAGGGGCCGCGTCACCGAGGTGATGCGGGCGAATTCGAGAAAGCGGAGGCGGGAAGCAGAGGTGTCGGCCGGGACGACCGAAGTGACGCGGGAAAAACCGAGGGTGGCGGGCTGTGCGAGGGCCCATGCGAGTCCGTCCCATTGCATGGTGGGTCCGTCGGCTTTTCCCTGGGAATAGGCCATGAGGGCGCGGAGCCAGAGTGAGGCCGTTGGTTCCGTGACTCCGGCGGCATGGGCCAGCAGGGGAGTGGCTGCCGGGAGAAGGCGTTCGAAGTTGGCAGCGAACCACTGGGCGACCTTCTGGCCGGGGTCCTGGAAATCAAAAAGCGCCTGCGCCTGTTGGCGGAGAGCCTGGCGCGCCGCCTCCGGGTGCGTGCAGGGAATCGTGCCTGCGGAAATGAGTCCGGCATTGATCCATGCGAACAATTCCCGGGCGAGAATTTCCAGCCTGCCGGGACTGCCTGCGTCCGGAGCATGCCATGCGCGCAGTGTCCGCCAGTACAATTGGTCCCATGTGAGACCGGTCTGCCCGTCTGGATTGGCATTGATGACTGCCGCCGCCGAGGCCGCCAGTTCATCCGTCAGCGACGCGAGGAGCCTTGTTTTTCCGAATCCGGCGCGTGCTGCGTGCAGCCGCAGAAGCTCGCCTCCCCCGTCTGCCGCGTCCAGCCGCTGTTCCCGGGTCGCTGCCTCCCGCAGGACATCCACGATCCGGTCCCGTACTGGTTCATGCAGCGTGACGAGGGCACGCTCCGCCCCGCACCCGTCCGGATACGCATCCCGTGCAAATGGATTCCCCAGCGATGGCATTGCCGGAATCATCAGGGGAATCGCCCGCAGCGCAACGCAAAAACCTTGAATTTAGATAAATTCCATAAAAACCATAATCAAAAGCCTGTGTTGCTCCTCTGGTCTGTGGGAGGCGAATGGAACAACTCGTGCTTGTCATGGGATCGAAGCGGGGGAAATGGGGCGGAAACTGTTGAATCATGGAGCAGGTCATCCAATTTTTTTCGCATCATTTCGTCTGGGGATTGTGTCTGGGGCTGTTGTTTTTCGGGTTGTCCGTGTGGGGGCATTTCAAGACGAAGCGTGAGTTCCGGCGGTACCGGAGGCATTTGAGTGACAAGCTGGAACTGGAAGCGCGGCAGTATGAATTGATCCGCCGGGAGAAGGAGGTACTGGCGAAGGAGAACGAGAATCTGCGGCTGCGGATTGGGCAATTGGGTGAGAAGCCGGAGCAGAAACTGGTGCGGGATCTGGAGATTCTGACGCGTGCGGAGAAGCGGATGATGGTGCAGGCACCGGGATTTGCGGGGGCGTGGGAGTCGGCTAAATCGGTGGCGGTTGAGGAACTGACTGCGGAGGATCAGGGGAAGAGTCTGCCCAAGCGGTTGTTTTCGCGGATTTTCGGGTCCGGGGGCACGGGTCGGGAGGCTTTGCCTCAGGAAGCGACTGCTGGGATGGCCGCGGCCGCGGAGACTGCTCCGGCGGCTGAGGCGGCTCCTCCGGCGGCGGAAACCCGCTGATTTTCACGGGATCTGAGGCAAGATGGAACCGGAGCGCGCAGTGGCGGCGGGTGAGGTAGTCCTTGCGGTGGAGGGGTTGCGCCGGGAGTTTGCGGATGGGTCGGTGGCCGTGGCTGACTTGAGTTTCCGGGTGCATCGCGGGGAGGTGGTGGGTTTGCTTGGGGCCAATGGGGCCGGGAAGACGACGGCGATGCATATCATTCTTGGGCTGGTGACTCCGACGGCTGGGCGTGTGAGGATCTTCGGCATGGATCCGGTGAAGGAGCGCGAGGCGATTCTGCGGCGCTGCAATTTTGCCTCGGCGTACACCGGTTTGCCTGGCAATCTGCTGGTCTGGCAGAATCTCATGGTTTTCGGGAAGCTGTATGGGGTGAAGGACCTGCGGAGCCGGATCGGGGAACTGCTGGAGATGTTCGAGATCGGGCACCTGCGGGAACGGCTGACATCGCATCTGTCGGCGGGGGAGGCGACACGTCTGCATTTGTGCAAGGCGCTTCTCAACGAACCTGGTCTGCTGATGCTGGATGAACCGACGGCCAGTCTGGATCCTGACATCGCGGACAAGGTGCGGAAGATTCTGCGGAGGATTCAGCGCGAGCGGGGCATTGCGATTCTGTACACGAGTCACAACATGCGGGACATTGAGGAAGTGTGCGACCGTGTGATCTTCATGCATAAGGGGAAGGTGGTGACCGAGGGGACTCCGGCGCAGGTGGTTTCCGGGTTCAGCGAGAATTCCATGGAGAACGTTTTCATCCGGATTGTGCGCGGGGGAGACCTTGAGGAAGCGGCAGCTGGAGAGGGAATTCGGCGTGAGCCGGATTGACGGCGGCGGTTCCCTGTGATTTACTGATTGTTCACCCGAGTTACGAAATCTATCCATGTCATCCGGCAGTCTTGGCCGCAAACTTCTTCTGGTGCGTCGATCGCGCGGGCTGACTCTTGAGGATGCTGCGTTTGAGAGTCGGATTCCTGTGGCGCTCCTGCGGGAGATGGAGAACGACGATTTATCGGGGTTTGCGAACCGGGTGTATGCGAAGAGTTTTCTGAAGCTTTATGGAGACTATCTGGGATTGGATCTGAGGGCAGAGCTGGAAGCGTTCGACTGGAAGGAACCGGGGGTGTCCGCCGATGTGGCGGGTCAGCGTCCTTTTGCGCCTGTGCCGGAGCGGTATTTTCTGTCGGTGCCTGCGGCGCGGCCGCGTCGCATGGGCCTTGTGCTGTGTGGGGCGAGTGGGGTGCTGGCGTTGCTGGCGGCGGTGGGGCTGCGGTACTTTGAGGGGCGGTTGGCGCGTGCCGAGGAAATGGCGGCGCAGCGGCCGGGCCGGGTGCAGATGATGGCGTACGAGGCGCTGGTGGCGGCGCGTCCGGGGCCGGGGTTGCCTCCGGTGGAGCGGGATCCGGTGGTTGCGGCGGCAGGATCGGAGCCCACAGTGGAGGTGCCGGCGCAGCGGGGAGGGGTGCTCACGTTCACGGAGGAGGGGGCGGTGGAATCCGAAGCTGTCTGGCCGGGCTGGAATCTGGTGCCTGGATTGGGGTCATGGGAACAATCTCCGGAACCGGTGGTCGAGGCTCGTCAGGATCCGGGCAGGGAACCTGGTGTGGAGTTTCCGCTCAGTGGGATTGTGGTGCCGGTTGGTCCGTGAGCGTGGACGCGGACTTGCGTGATCCGGGGCTTGGAGAGATGGCTCAGGGATATGAAGGTTGCCTTGCCGTGCGAAGCGGAGATGATTGATGACTTTCTGTCGGAGCCGACGGAAGGTGTTGTCGAGACCCTGAGGAAGTATCCTGGAGATATCCTTGTGGCGGGGGCGGGCGGCAAGATGGGTGGAACCATGAGCCTGATGCTGGCGCGGGCGGCGTCGGCGGCTGGCGGGCGGCGGCGGGTTCTGGCTGTATCGCGGTTTTCCGATGCCGCCAGCCGTGACCTGCTGGAGCAGCATGGAGTGCAGACGGAGAGCGTGGATCTCCTTGACCGGGAGGCTGTGGCGAGGTTGCCCGATGTTCCTCTGGTCTTCTTCCTTGCCGGTCAGAAATTCGGAACGAGTGGCCGGCCCGAGCTGACGTGGGCGATGAACACGGTCGTGCCTGCGAATGTGGCCGAGCGCTGGAAGCAATCGCGCCTCGTCGCCTTTTCGACTGGCTGCGTGTACTCATTGGTGCCGCCGGAGTCCGGGGGATCGGGCGAGGCTGATAGCACCGAACCGCCGGGAGAGTATGCGCATTCCTGTCTTGGCCGCGAAGGTGTCTTCCGTTTCTATTCGCAGCGGTACGGGACACCGGTGGCCCTTGTGCGGCTGAATTATTCCGTCGAATTCCGGTACGGGGTGCTCATGGATCTTGCGCAGCGGATTCTGCGGGGTGAACCCGTCGATGTCTCCACAGGGTGGGTCAATGTGATCTGGCAGCGCGATGCCTGTGCCTATGCCATCCGGTGCCTCGAGGCCTGCGGGAGCCCGGCGCGTCCCGTCAATGTCACCGGGCAAGGCATTCTTCCGGTGAGGGAACTGGCCGCCGCACTCGCCCGGCGCCTGCGGAAATCGGTCCACTTCACGGGCACGGAACAACCGAAGGCATGGCTGAACAATGCGGGCTGGAGTCATGACCGCTGGGGCGCTCCACCGACGTCGCTTGACGACATGCTTGACTGGACTGCGGCGTGGGCGACAGAAGGCGGGCGGACGCTGGGCAAGCCGACGCATTTCGAATCATCCGACGGCCGCTTCTGACATCTGCGGCTGTCAACCCATGCAAAGTCATCATGTTTGAACCTGGCGAGAAAGTTGTCTGCGTGGATGACCGGTTTCATCCGGAGATCGCCTGTCTGTACACGGCATTGCCTCAGAAGGGGGTGACCTATACGGTTCGTGAGTGCGAGCCTGGCCGGGCGAAATGGGTGAGTGCCCAGAAGGGATGGGATTCCGTGGACATGAAGGTTCTCCTCGTGGAACTGGTCAATCCGGTGGACCCATCCACCTTGCTTGGCTGTCCGTCCGAACTCGGGTTCGCCGCCCGCCGGTTTGCCCCGCTTGAGGAAATCGGTGAACTCGAAGAAGCGGAGAACGAGATGCTGATTCCTGCCGGGGCGGATCGCTGAGGATGAGGAACCGCCGAGCGCAGCGCAGGGTCGTGCCGGACATGCTGAGTCGGTTGGTGTTTGCGGCAATACAGTAGTTGCGGCAAATACATTACGGCTTATCTGTTCCGGATGCGACGGGAACGGAGCGGGGAAGGAGTGACACATGATGATCTGATCAAGGGATTGCTGCTTTGCCCGCGGCTCCTCCGGGAATTCTGCCGTGCCTTTCTGCCGGAACTTGGTGGATTGGTGGAACTGGATGGGCTGCAGTATGTGGACAAGGAGCATCCGCGGGCGGGGAGTACGCCGCGGAGGACGGGGGACATTCTCGTGAAGGCAAAGTGGAGGGGCAGTGAGGCTGCCATGCTCATGCACATCGAAGGTCAGAGCCGAGTCCAGTCGTGCATGACCGAGCGGTTGGTGGAGTATGCGATGCGCGATGCTCTGCGGTACCGCCTGCCGGTTCTGCCGGTACTGTTGCTCACGGCGGGCCAGCCTGCGGAGAAGCCTCCCGGGATTCTTGACTGGCGCTTTGGAACGCTTGCGCGGATTCACGCAAAGTGCCCTGTGGTCGCCTTCCGGCAGATGCGTCCGGAACGCTATCTGCGGAGCAGGAATGTCGCGGCTCTTGCCCTGACTTCGCTGATGCCGCTTACCCCGTCGCAGCAGGTTCACGCGATTGTGCAGACTCTTGCTGAATCACTGCGCCAGCGATTGGCTCCCGATGAACTGGAGGCTGCCACCGCCTTCGTGACACACTATCTGCCGCTGGGACCCCAGCAGGCCTTGCAGGTCGAGGCCGCCGTGCGTAAATTATCCGAAACCGAACCGGAGCTTGCTGCCATGCCAAGACTTGTGAATCCATTTGTTCAGATCGGCCGGATCCATGGCCGTGAAGAGGGACGTGAAGAGGGACGTGAAGAGGGAAGGGAGGAAGGCGTTCTGGAGGGACGGCTGCGCGGGAGCCGGGAAATGTCGCTGCGCCTCGTGGAACGCAAGTTTCCCGGGCTTGGGAAGCGGGTGTCTCCGCTGCTGGTTCGGCTTGGCAGTGATGAAGTCATCGCGTTCGGAGAAGCCCTGCTTTTCATGAATTCCCCGTTGGAATGTCTCGCATGGCTGCGGCGGGCCTGTGGGGACTCCTGAAACGCGGGAGGCAATCCCGTCAATGCGCCGCTTTACGGCAACGGGAGCGTCGCGTATGCCGGATCCCCTGCGGGTGGCGAGACCTGCGGAACTTAACTTTCCCCTGATATCCCATGAAGCGATTTCTTCTTTCCATGGCCCTGTGTTTGCCGTCGGTGCTGGTTTCCTGTTCGAAGCCTGGTGCGGCGGGCGGCGCGGCGTCCGGTGCCGTGGTTGCTGGAAAGTATACGATCGTGGCGACCATGACCGACTCGGCCGACACGGTGGCTGCCAAGGCGAATGCGGAGAATGCCCTGCGGCTGCATCCCGATCTGGCGGGCATGGCTGGTCTTTACGGCTACAATCCGCCGGCCTGCCTTGAAGCGGTGCGGGATGCCGCGAAATCGTCGGGTCAGCCTCCCCGGGTGAAGATTTTTGGTTTTGACGGGCTGGAACCGACTCTTGCCGGCATCAAGTCCGGGGAAATTGCGGGGACGATCGTGCAGCAGCCGTTTGAGTATGGTTATCAGTCCATGAAGACGCTCAAGGCACTTGCGGATGGCAAGGCGGTGGAGGCTCCCGGCGGGGTGGTGGACATTCCGGTCAAGGTGATCACGCAGGAAAACATCGGGCCGCACGAGGAAGCGCTCAAGGCCCTCATGGCATCGGCTGCCAATCCGCCGGCGGCACCGGCCGGAGCGCCGCGGTTTGCGTTCATCACGAACAACAATTCCTCGTTCTGGGATGAAGCCCGTGCGGGATGTCTCAAGGCCCAGGCGGAACTGGGGATTGCGGTGGATTTCCAGATGCCCGACCGCCAGGAGGTTTCGGCTCAGAATGCAGTCATCGAGAATGTGCTGAACAAGCCTGACTGCCGTGGGGTGGCGATCACGGTGATGTCTGCGGAAGCGCAGGCGGATGTGCTTCGAGGGATTGCGGAAAAGGTGGCGCTGGTGACGCACGACAGTGATGCGCCGGACAGTCCGCGGAAGGTGTACCATGGCATGGACAATTACACCGCTGGAAGGGAACTGGGCCGGCTCATCCGGCGGACCCTGCCGGACGGCGGCAAGATTGCAGTTTTTGTCGGATCGATGGATGCCCGCAATGCGAGCGAGCGTCACCGTGGCATGGTTGATGAACTGAAGCTTCCCTGAGCTACCGGCGGCATGTCTGACGTCCTCCTGCAGGCCCGGGATGTTTCCAAGCGGTTCCTTGGCGTGCAGGCGCTGGACCGGGTATCCGTGGATTTCCGGGCTGGGGAAGTTGTTGCTGTGATGGGAGAGAATGGAGCGGGCAAGAGCACGCTTATGAAGTGCCTTGCCGGGGTACACGAACCCGACGCCGGAACGCTCTCGTGGATGGGGCAGTCCGTCCGGATTGGCTCAGCGCGCCGGGCCGAGCAGTTGGGCATCGCGTTCATCCATCAGGAACTGAATCTCTGCAGCAACCTCGATATTTCCGGGAATGTATTCCTTGGCCGGGAGATCCGCCGCTGGGGGGGATTCCTTGATGGGTCTGCCATGCGACGCCGGACGGCGGCCTTGCTTGCAAGGGTCGGCCTGAGAGCGGATCCGGAAACCGCGGTGGCCAGCCTGTCGATCGGGCAGCAGCAGCTGGTGGAAATTGCCCGCGCGCTTTCGCAGGACGCCCGCATGGTGATCATGGACGAACCCACGAGCAGCCTGACGGCCGGGGAAGCGGCTACCCTTTTCGGCGTCGTCCGTGATCTGCGGTCGCAGGGAATCTGTGTCGTCTTCATCTCGCACCGCATTCCGGAAGTCATGAGCGTTGCCGACCGTGTCGTCGTTCTGCGCGATGGCCGGAACCGCGGCGCACTGGAACGCGGCGAAATTTCGCCCGAGGCCATCGTCAGCCTGATGGTCGGACGCGATCTTGCCAGCGGTGCGAGCCGTCCCGGGCGGAACCGCGGTCCGGCACTTCTGGAGGTGAAGGATCTGCGGACTTCCGCTTGGCCGGACCGTCCGGTTTCTTTTTCACTGCATGCCGGAGAAATCACCGGGGTGGCTGGCCTAGTGGGCGCGGGCCGCACGGAACTGGCGCGGGCGGTTTTTGGAATCGATCGTCCGGTGGCGGGCCGCATTGCGGTGGCCGGCAAGGTCCTGCCGCCGGCCAATCCCCGGGGGGCCATCGCTGCGGGCATTGCCCTCGTGCCGGAAGACCGCAAGGAACAGGGACTCATTCTCGACATGGCCATCCGCGACAATCTGTCGCTGCCCGGGCTCATGCGCTTTCAGCGCGGCGGCTTTGTGAGCGATGCTTCCGTTGATGCGATGGCCACGGAAATGACTGCGCGGCTCTCCGTACGGACCACCGGCATCGCCAAGGCGGTCGGGGAATTGTCGGGAGGCAATCAGCAGAAGGTTGCGCTCGGCCGCTGGCTGGTGCTTGACCCGCGGGTGATCATTCTTGATGAACCGACGCGGGGAGTCGATGTCGGTTCCAAGCGCGAGATTTACGCCCTTATGGAATCGCTGGCGGCGCGGGGTGCGGCGGTTCTTGCGATTTCCAGCGACCTCGAGGAAGTGCTGCGGATATCCGACCGCATCATGGTGCTGCATGAGGGTGCGGTTGCCGGGACGCTGGACCGGGCTGCTGCGACCGAGGAAGCGGTCATGCGCCTCGCCACCGGAGGTGCCATCCCCCACGAATCTGCTGCATGAAATCCATTCTCGCGCGTCATCAGAAGACTCTCATCATTGCGGCCCTGCTGGTGCTGCTCACGGTTATCTGCACGGCCCTTGAGCCCCGATTCATCAGCCGGGATGGTGTGGGACTCATACTCAAGTACGCCGGACTCTACGGCATCATCGCCCTCGGGGTGAGTTTCGTGATCATCACAGGAGGGATCGACCTTTCCATCGGATCGTGGATTGGCCTGTCGGCGGTTCTTTTTCCTGTGCTCATGAGGGACTATGGCATGGGTGCCGGACCGGCGGTTGCTGCGGTCCTTGGCATCTCGGCGATGGCCGGCGTGCTTCACGGGGTGCTGGTCACGAAGCTGCGGCTGCAGCCGTTTCTGGTGACTCTCTGTGGACTGTTCATCTACCGGGGACTTGCCCGGATTGTGGGTGGAAACCGGGAACAGATGGTTCCACCGGGTGCGCAGTGGATGCGCGAGGGCCTCGTGAAGGGTCAGCCGCTTGGTGATCTGCCGGTGCCTGCCGTGTTTCTTCTCCTGCTGGCCCTTGCTGCCCTTGCGGCCGTTTTTCTCAATCAGACCGTGTGGGGTCGTCACCTTGTGGCGACGGGCCGCAATGAACAGGCGGCGCGCTTCAGCGGGGTGCGGACCGATGCTGTGCGCATCATGGCTTATGTCCTCTGTTCGCTGCTGGCGGGTCTCGCTGGCATTCTTTTCCTGCTTGAGGTGAACAGTGCGCAGGGATCCGGATTTGGAAACTTCTACGAACTCTGGGCCATTGCCGGGGCGGTGCTCGGCGGCTGCAGCCTCCGCGGGGGGCAGGCGGGTGTGACCGGTGTCCTTCTGGGTATTCTCATGGTTGCCGAAGTCCGCCAGGCTGTCGGGCTCATTGTCCGGGACGAGTTCAAGGAATTTGTGATCGGCTGCTTCATTCTCGCTGGCGTGGTCGCCGACGAAGTCCTCAGCCGTTTTCTGTCGCGCCGCCGCTGACTGCCGGGTTTGTTCAGCTCTGGTCGAAGGTTCTGGCCTTCTCCTGTGGCGAGGGTTGCCTTGTGGTGAAGTTCGTCGCGGTGCTGCCAGTCCGGATTCTTCAGCAGGGTCCGGGGCACGTGGCGGTGATGGATGCCGGGTGGGTAGTTGCGGGATGGGGGATGGTGAGGTAGTGGGCTGGTCATGAATGAGACGCTGACCGATAATGTACTGCTGAGTGGGGTTGAGGGAGGACTGGAGGAATCGCGTTCCCTGCGGGCGGGGCCGTGGACCATGGAATTGGCCGGCGGGCAGCTGCGGACCATGCGGATTGGCGGCGTGGAAGTGGTGCGGAGGGTTTATGCGGCGGTGCGGGATGGATTCTGGAATACGGTGCCGGGCATGATCAGCGGGATGGAAGTCGAAGAAGGCGACGGCGGGTTTACGGTGCGCTACCGATCCGAACACCGGCAGTTCGAGGCCGATTTCGTCTGGGATGCCGAGATTACGGGCCATGCTGATGGCACGGTGCGTTTTGTGTTCGATGGGGTGGCGCGGAAGACGTTTGCGCGGAACCGGATTGGCCTGTGTGTGCTTCATCCCGATTGGCTGGCGGGGAGTGCGTGCGAAGTCGAGCACGTGAGTGGAGAACTGGCGGCGCGGGCGTTTCCGCATCTGGTGGATCCGATGCAGCCGGTCCGTGGCCTGCATGATTTCCGGGTGATCCGGCATGCCGCGGTGGAAGGGGTCACGGTAGAGGTTTCGTGCGGGGGCGATGTCTTTGAAATCGAGGATCAGCGCAACTGGACGGATGCGAGTTTCAAGACGTACAGCACGCCGCAGCGGATTCCTCTGCCGGGAACGATCCGGGAAGGTCAGCGGGTGAGGCAGGAAGTGACGGTGAGGCTGCTGGGGGATGGGGTGGCGGGGCTTGCACCCGCCGAGCCGGCGGCGGTGGTGGCGGAAGTGGAACTGCGCGAGGGAGCGGGGCGTCATCATCCGCTGCCTGAACTGGGAATCGGGCACGCCGTGACTGGACCGAGAATGCTGAGCGAGGTGGAGGCTGGCCTGCTGCGGGCTGCCGGGATGGCGTGGCTGCGGATTGATCTGGATTTCGAGTCTGGCAGCTGGCGGGAGGTTCTCGGCGACGGACTGGCGCAGGCCGGGATGTGCGGAGCCAGCGTGGAAGTGGCGCTGCAGTTGCCCGAGGATCCCGGAACGGCGCTGCAGGAACTGGTATCGCTTGGTTCCGTCTGGTCCGGTAGGGTCGCGCGCTGGCTGGTCCTGAGCCGGGGGAAGCCGGCCACGCAGGTCCACGCGCTGGAGGCTGCGCGCCGGGTGCTTGGAGGCAGTGCTCCCGTGGGAGGGGGAACCGATTCCGATTTTTTCCAGCTGAACAACAACCGTCCGCCCGCTGCGCTCCTTGATTTTGTTTCCGTGCCGATGCGGCCCCTTGCTCATCAGTTTGATGAACTGACTTTGTTCGAGAATCTGGCGGGTCAGGCTGCGGTGATGGAAGCGCTGGCCGCCATCTATCCGGGGGTGCCGCGCTACGTTTCGCCCGTGAGTCTGCGGACGAGGGCGCAGAAAGGGCCGCCGATGCCGGCGGGTCAGATGCCGGCTCAGGCTGATGTGCGGCAGCAGTCGCTGATCGCGGCGGCGTGGACGCTTGGCTGTGTGGGGACGCTGGCGGAAGCCGGGGCTGCTGGGGTGACGCTGTTCCAGACGCTTGGGCTGCGCGGTGTCATGGAATCGTCTGCGGGTTCGGCTGTGCCCGGGGTTTTCCACTCGTTCCCCGGGATGGTGTATCCGCTGTGGCAGGTGCTGGCCGCGCTGAACGGAGGTGGTCAGTATGTCCCGCTTGCCGCGGACGTGGCCGGAGTCGTGCGCGGATTCGCGGTCGAGCGAGATGGAGGCCGCCGGGTCTTTCTGGCGAACCAGACGGGGCGCACGCAGCGGGTCAGGCTCAATGGAGTGCGCGGCGGGGCAGGGAATTTCCGTGTGCTTGATGCGGCTGCGGCCGGCATGGCGGTGCGGGAGGCCGAGGCCTTTGCCGCGTCTGGTCCGGCCGTGGCAGCCACCGATGGCGTACTCACGCTCGGGGCTTACGCCACCGCTTGGTCCGTCTGAACGTCTCTGACTTTTCCGGCCTGTCTGCGGAATGGCTTCCGCGGGTGGAGCCGTGGAGGTCTCCGGAAAAAGAAAACGGACACCGGCCATGGGAGGCGCGGTGTCCGCGATGGTTCCTCTCTGTAGTCGAGAGGTACTTCCTTCCCCGGGGCGGCCGCGGCTTCAGCCCATCAAGCCGCGCCCGCAACCCGGGGAAGAAAATGGTTTCAGGGCAGCTGTACCGAGCGGTAGAAGCGGCTGGCGGGCAGCGGACCCGGGTCGAGGACCGAAAGGACCCCGGAATCCGGACAGAGCTGCGGGGATCCGAGATCTGTCCATGAGGTCAGACTGGCCGACCACTGGAGCTGGTAGCGTGTTCCGGGCAGGCCCGACGCCACGACCCGTTGTCCGGCACCCTCGCGGGTGAAGCCGACGATCGAGGCCGCGGAGCTGAATCCGGTCCCCACGGCGACGGCGACGGTGCCGGTGGAGGATTGGATACTGTCTCCCAGAATGTAGGTGAAGCTGTCTGCTCCCGTGAATCCGGCGGCGGGCGTGTAGATTACGGAATCACCCACGATGGCGACCGATCCACCGGCGGCGGTGAGGCCCGACTGGACAGCGATGAGCGTGATGGGACCGGAACCGCCGGTGGCTGCGCCCGTGATGCTGCTGACCTTGATGCTGGAGCTGGAGCCCGGGGCGGCGGCGATGCCGAGGCTTCCGGGGAAGATCGGTGCGTCCGCGAGGGTCACGACCGCGCTGCGGCTGGCGATGGAGCCTGAACTGTTGCTGATGGTCACCTGGTAGGTACCGGCGATGGTCGGGTCATTGGCCGGGAGGAGCAGGCGGGAACCGTTCGCTCCTGCGATGTTCTGGCCATTGCGGGTCCAGCGGTACGTGAGCGTGGCGCTGCCCGAGGCCGAAACGAGCAGCGAGCTTCCGCTGCCCCATGTCACCGTGGTGTCGGCCGGTTGCGCGGCGATGAACGGTGCGGTGCCCGGGGCGATCGCGCCGAATCCGGCGAGGCCTTCGACGCGCAGACCCGTGTATCCCGGGCTGGCATTGCGGACGTGGAACTCGAGGACATTGGCTCCCGTCCGGAAGTCTCCATTCGCCTTCGTAATGACAAACGGAGTAAATCCGACAAACTGAGTCGCGTTTTTGAGGCCTGTGGCCGTGCCATTCACGAAGATGCCCACGCCTTCATTGTCCGTGGCCCATGATCCCGAGATGCGGACCGTGGCGAGGTCGAAACCAGTGAGGTCGAAAGTCGTGCGGTAGACATAGACCCCGGGTCCCGCGCCCGCGTCCGTCGGATCGCCCTGCGAACCTACCGTGTTGAGCTGCGGAGCGATCCACTTCGAACGATCCGTATTGGCGAGCCATGGGCCGGCCACGATTGGAAAGACAAGGCTGTCGTGCACGGTCGCCGGAACATCCGCCGCACCATCTGGATTGGTGAAGAGCGTGTAATGAGGATCCGAGCCACCGTCTGCGATCACTTCACCGCCCGCGCCGACGGCCGTGTCAAAGAGACCGGCAACGGCATCCGTGATGAGGTGGAGCCGAGCATTTTCCGTGACCACCGTGCCCTGTCCGCTGCCAGTGAAGGTGCAGGAATAATCTCCGGCGTCCGCGGCCGAGATGTTTTCGATGGTGAGCGTGGCCGTGAGGTTCGTGGTGCCCGATTTGCCCGGGATCGGGACGCCGTTCCTGCGCCATTCGAAGGCGATGGGAGGATTGCCTGAAGCCGAGGCCGAGAACGTGGCCGTCGTCCCGAGGGCCGTGATGAAGACAGGCTGCGGCTGCGCGGTCACCGCGAGGTCGCGTTCCGGAATCGTGCGGCGGTTCGCAAAGCCGTACAGGTGGAACGAAGCATTGACGAGCGGACTGGAAAGAACGGTGACCGAACCGCTGGCCGGAGCGCGGTAGGTGTAGTTGATGCGGATTCCGTTATTGTTCAGGAACGTGTCCTGATCGATGATGGGAGCAGGATTGTCGCTGGGCTGACTGTATTCCGAGAACGAGAGGAAGCGCCCGCTGTCTTCCCAGCCGACCGAAAACAGAGTCAGGACGTATTCCTCGCCCGGGGTCAGACCCGACAGTGTCAGGGATCCAGGGTAGCCATTGTAGAGGAAGTCGTTGGCCATGGCGCGGCTGCCTCCCGTGACGTTGTTGGAGTCGTTGCTGAAGGCAGCCGCGAAGCCTGAAGTGGCGAAATTCGCCCCCGAGGGATTCCCTCCGGGCACACCCACGAAGTTGATCCCATTGATGACGGTGCTGGCGGCGGAATTGAAGTTGTAGGCGTGGGTGTAGCGGTAGGTGGCACCGTCGTTCACGCCTGAGGTGGCGTCATCGTTCCATGCATCGACCGTCCAGCGGTTCGGTGTCGTTCCGGGAACTGTCTCCCGGTTGCTGAGGGCGGCTGTGTGCCATGATCCCGAGCCGGCGGCCTGGGGGTAATCGATGAGGACCGGGGAACCGGTGGCGTCCGTCGTGTAGCGGTAGCGGACCACCACGCCATTGGCCGGGCCGTAGGCGTCGATGTTGACGTTATGCGTGCCGCCGCCGGCGGATCCGGTGAAATCGGCCGAGCGTTGCCCTGGTTCCCAGCCGACCCCGTAGATGGTGGCGACGTAGGTGGTGGAGGGCTTGAGGCCGGAAAGTGTGATCGATGTGTTCGGGCCCCCGTACATGAACGACTGGGCGACCGCATTGCTTCCGTCCGCGATGTTGCGGTTCTGCGGCCCGAAGTTACTGGCGAAGCCGGTGGACGAGAAGTGATTGAGGGCACCCGGGTTGCCGCCGAAGGACGGGGTGAAGAGGACACCGTTGACCGTGGCGTTGGTAGCCGCTCCGCCGAACGTGCGGGCGTGGGTGTAGCGGTACTGTCCCTCGACCCCGGAGTCGGCATCGTTCGTCCAGCGCGAAGCTACGAGGGCCGTCTCCAGCGGTTCGCTGGCGGGGCCGATCTTGAAATCGTCAACGCATAGCGTGTGGTCGCCTGCGGCGTCGTTGCGGAGGGTGAGCGCTGCCGTGGCTCCGGCAGCCGTGAACCCGCATTCGATGAAATGGTACGGGTGGGCGGAATTGACCGATGTGATCGTCGCCGGTCCGGCGACTGGTGAAGCGAAATTCACCGAGAGTGCTACAGGGGCACCGTTTACCTGTACTGCGAGGAGCGGTTGCTGCTCAGCCCGGGCGTTGGCACGGAAGCGGAGCCGGTAGGCGGTGCCGGGCGTGAGTCCGCTGATGGTGGTGCTGAGATCGGCCCCGCCCGCAGCGCTCTGAAGAAAGGCGGACTGAAGGCCTTCCGGGAGTGTGCCGTTGTCGCCGAAGGGGCTGCTGCCGCCGGCCGGGTTCAGGCCTACGCGTTCCGGATTGGAGAAGGTCCATCCGGTGATGGCACCGCCATTGCCTGCGGCGTAACCCGGCCAGTTGGCGTAGGCATCGCTTTCGAAGCCGGGATTGGGGATGCTCTGGGCCGCGAGGCGGGACGTCAGCATCAACCCGGCGCAGAAACCGGGCATGAGGGTGGGCAGAAGTGTCTTCATCGTGGGTATTGTGGTCTATGGATGCTGAGCACGGCCAAATGGGGGGAACCGTGCGCACCGAACCTTCCAAGGATGAACTGCAACGGACAGCAGGGTCAAGGTTTTCCCTCGCCCACCGTGAATGCGGAGGGCATGCGAACACCTCCCTCCGGTGCCGTCAGCCCCTGCGGCCGATCGCTTCACTGATGTGGAAAATGCAGGTGAATTAATCTTGCCACCACTGCTACTAATTCCATAATCTCCATCTCTTCCCGGTTATTGCCTGAACTTAAGGAATTGGTGCGAACTGATCCGGAGCAGAGAGGAGCGATCGCAGTGAAGGAACTGGCCAGCAAACTACTGTCACCCTAAAAACCGATGAACACCACCCATCATCCGGAGCCGGGCTTTCTGATGCGAAACCGAATGGTACTGTCGGCGCTGCTGCTCTGTGCGGCGGCCGGCTACTACATTTTCGAGATGGACCGCGAGAGCAAACTCAACGAAAGCCGGCGGCTGACCCAGCTGGCCGAGGTGTATCTCAAGAAGGGAGAAAAGGAGGCGGCTGTGAAGTCGGCAAATGTGGCGCTCAAGATTCATCCGGAGAATGCCGAGGCCAGGCGCCTTGTGGCGACCGTGGAACTCGAGGAAGCGTCGTCGCAGTAACGGGCTATCCGTGCCGCGTCTGCCGGGGACATGGCAGCGGGAGCCGAGATGCCCGGGGTGCTGGGCACGGGGAACCGTTCCTGTGTGGGACGTCCGCACCAGTCGCCCAGATCATGGGAAGCCAGCGCACCTGCAGCTACGGCGGAGGCGGGAGGTTTGGCCTACCTGGGCTGGCAGCTGTCGAGCAGGGACTCGAGGTAATCCGTGATGGAATCAAGGGCGGTGACGAAGTCGTTGCCTGGGAGGATGAGCATGGCGGAGCGGGCGTCAGCGAGCATGGCTTTGCCGGTGCTGACGGCTCGGCTCACGGCACCCGCGTAATTGGCGATGCCTGCGAGGACGGAGAGGTCGATCGGTTCCTGGCGGAGAATGAGGGTATTGAGCTGGTTCCGCTGGGAATCGGTGGCGTCCTCCATGAGATACAGAATCGGCAGGGTGAGTTTCCCTTTCACGAGGTCGGTTCCGAGGGTTTTGCCCGCTTCTTTTTCCGATCCGGTGAGGTCGAGACAGTCGTCGTAGATCTGGTAGGCTGTCCCGAGGAGTTCTCCGTACTGCCGCATGGCGTCCTGGACGGGGATGCTGGCTCCGCTGAGCCATGCGGAGAGTTCCGTGCCTGCCGAGAAGAGCGCGGCGGTTTTCATCCGGATGATGCGGAAGTATTCCGGAATGGTGAGGCCGAGGTCGAAGCGACGCTGTGTCTGGAGGATTTCCCCGGTGCAGACTTCATTGGAAGCACGGGAAATGCGGCGGCTGATATGGGTGCTGTCGAAGCTGGCGGCCAGTTCGAGGGCGTGAGCGAAGAGGCAGTCGCCGAGGAGGACGCTGAGCGCATTGCCCCAGCGGGCCGCCGCCGTGGGGGCTGCCCTGCGCAGTTCCGCGCCGTCCATGATGTCGTCGTGGACGAGTGTCGCGAGGTGAATCAGTTCAAGGACAATCCCGAGTTTGGCATGGTCTGCGTCCGGGGTGCCGCACGCTCCCCCCGAGAGGAGAGCAAGGGCCGGACGGATCCGCTTGCCGCTCGTTCCCAGCACCGTGGAGACATATCCCTCCACGGCAGGGTCGAAGGACCGGGCCTGCGCCCGGATGGCCACTTCGACCGACTCGAGATGGTCGGCAATGAGGTGGAAAGGAAAGCGGAGCGAAGCGGCGGGGGACTTTGTGAAATTTTTCACAAGCGTTGGGTAGAGGAGGGCTGACGCGGTGTCAATGAGAGGCTCGGAAACGCAGAATACGCTATCGAACCTCCCATTGAAGAACGTCTGGCGGACTGGGAAATGCACGGAAATCTTCCGGTCCGCCAGACGTTTCCGGTTCCTCGCGGGCGGACCGTCAGGTTGCGGGAGCGAGAGCGTGCTGCAGGACCTCGTCGACAGAGTTCACGAAGATGATGTTCACCTTTTTGCGGACCTCGTCCGGGATTTCGGTGGCGTCCTTGCGGTTGGCATCGGGCACAAGGATGGTGGAGATGCCGGCGCGGAGGGCAGCGAGCGATTTTTCCTTGAGGCCGCCGATGGGGAGAACGGTGCCGCGGAGGCTGATTTCCCCGGTCATGGCGAGGTCGTGGCGGACTGGCTTGCCTGTGTAGAGGCTCGCGAGGGCCGTGAACATGGCCACCCCTGCGCTGGGGCCGTCCTTGGGAACGGCTCCTGCGGGCACATGAACGTGAATATCGTTGGTCTGAAACGACTTCGTGGGGATTCCGAGCGAATCCGAGCGCGAGCGGACGAGGCTCATGGCGGTCTGGACCGATTCCTTCATGACGTCGCCGAGTTGTCCGGTGAACTGGACGGAGCCTTTGCCCGGGAAGCGGAGGGCTTCGATGTGGAGGATGTCGCCGCCGACCGGAGTCCACGCGAGGCCGGTCACCACGCCGGGGCGGGAGATGTCGAGCTTTTCGTCGTGCAGGAAGCGCGGGGGACCGAGCACGGGCGCGAGATCATCCGGAGTGATGATCGATGTCCAGCTGGAGTCGGTGGCCACCTTCGCCGCCGCGTCCCGGCAGAGCGCCGCGAGCTGGCGTTCGAGGTCGCGTACGCCGGCTTCCCGGGTGTAATCCGCGATGAGGGCGTCCATGGCATCGCCGGTGACCTTGAGGTGCCGGGCCTTGATGCCATGTTCGCGGCGCTGACGCGTCAGCAGGTAGCGGGTGGCGATGGCCTTCTTTTCACGGGCCGTGTAGCTGGAGAGTTCGATCACTTCGAGCCGGTCGCGCAGGGCATGCGGAATGGTGTCCGCCGCATTGGCCGTGGCGATGAAGAGGACCCGGGAGAGGTCGAAGGGAACGTCCAGGTAATGGTCTGTGAACGTGTGGTTCTGCGCGGGATCGAGCACCTCCAGCAGGGCGCTGGAGGGATCGCCGCGGAAGTCGCTGCCGAGCTTGTCGATCTCATCGAGCAGGATGACTGGGTTGCGGGAACCGGTGCGGCGGATTTCGTTGATGAGGCGGCCCGGCATGGCTCCGATGTAGGTCCGGCGGTGACCGCGGATGTCCGCTTCGTCGCGCACCCCGCCGAGGCTGACACGGGCGAATTTCCGGCCGAGGGCGCGCGCGATGCTCTGGCCGAGGCTCGTTTTCCCGACCCCGGGAGGACCGAGGAACAGGAGAATCGGGCTGCGGCCCCGCGGATTGAGTTTGCGGACCGCGAGGTGTTCGATGAGACGGCGCTTGATCTTCTCGAGGCCGAAATGGTCGTCGTCGAGCACCTTGCGGGCATGGGCGAGGTCGAGATTATCCTCAGTCGTGACCGACCATGGCAGGGCCGCAAGGGTTTCGAGGTAGGAGAAGATGACCGATGCCTCCGGGGAGCCCTGCGGAATGTGATCGAGGCGCTTCAGTTCGCGGTCGGCCTGCTCCCGGGCCTCCTTCGGCAGTTTGGCAGCGTCGAGTTTGGAACGCAGCTGAGCGACTTCATTGCCTGCTTCTTCCGGAGAATCCTCGCCGAGTTCCTTTTCGATCGCTTTCTTCTGTTCGCTGAGCCATGCGCGGCGCTGCATTTCGCCGAATTGGGACTGGACGTCCTTCTGGATCTTGTCCTGCAGTTCTGCGATCTGGATCTGGGAAGCGACGGCGAGCTGGAGGGAGCGGACGCGTTTTGCGACGCTCAGTTCCTCGAGGAGAGCCTGACGTTCGGCGAGGGGCATTTCGAGGCCACCGGCGATGAAATCCGACAGTTTGCCGGCTTCTTCGATGTTGCGGATGACGATGCCGACCTGGTCCGGCACGTCGTTCCGGTGTTCGAGGAGGCGCAGGGCGGATTCGCGGAGGGAGGCGGTTTCGGCCTTCCATGCAGGCGAATCCGGCGGGGCGACTGAGCTGAGCTTTTCGACGCTGGCGCGCAGGTAAGGGGAAGGCCGGGCAGCGGTGCGGATGGTGACACGGTCTTCCACTGAAACGATGGCGACCATGGTTTCGCTGTCCTGCTTGATGATGCGGGTGACATTGACGAGCACACCGACCGGGAAGAGGTCATCGGCAGTCGGTTCCTTCTCGTCGTCGTCGGTGCGCTGGGTGAAGACCGCGATGATGCGGTCCTTCTGCGGGAGGTCATCGACAAGTTTCCGGGAAGCGCTGCGGCCGACCGTGAGAGGAACGACCATGCCTGGAAAGAGGACGGCATTCCGGATGGGAAGGACCGGGATGAAGGTGGCTTCCGCTTCGGCGGGGGCATTCCCATGGCCTGGCTGGACCGGACGGTTGGCAGTGTTGATGTTGAGGACCAGGGCGGGTGCCGGAGGCACATTCTTGGTACGCGGGGAATTGGGTTTCATCAGATGGGGAAAAGGGAGGTGATGAGGAAAAGGAAAGGGGATTGCAGGGCAGGGAGTGCGGTTCGGCCGCGCATGCCTACGGCGGAGTCGGCTGCATCATCGAACCAAGCGCTGCCCGGCAGACGGAATGTTCCGCGAAGAGACCATGCTGGATCATGGGGAATGAGTGGGCACTGGGAATTTCGTTCACTGTGGAGTGATGGACGCTGAGGTCCACGCACAATTCATCAGAAAGCGTGCCATGCCGCTTTTCCCGGAAAACGAAGGGGAAAATCCCGGGAGCGGCGACGCTATGGCGCAGTCTGCCCGGGCGGGCTGCGACGGAGTGTCGCGCAAGGGATGCCTCGGCATAGCGGTTGCCGTGAGGCCGGACAACGGTTTTCGGTGCAGCGAATGAACACCCCGCGATTCCGCCGACCCGATCCCGCCCAGCGTCCGCCGACCCGGTCCGATGAGGAACAGGACGATTCCGGAGACGCAGTGGAACCGGATGCGTGGTCGCAGGAAGGCGGGGAGGCAGAGGAAACCGGCTACCGTCCCCGGGGGCGGCGCGATGAACCCGTGCGGGCGGTGACACCGTCGGCCGGTTGGCTCTCGCCGTGGGTGCAGCTCAAGTATTTCAGTTACCATCCTTCCGTCTACGGCCGGATGATTGCGGCAACCTCGCCGCGCATCGAACCCGGATCGCTCGTGACCGTGTACGACCGGAACGGAGAGATCTTTGGTTCCGGATTCCACAACGGTCGGGCCCGGGTGCCGCTGCGGGTTTTGCACCATGGAACCCAGCCCATCGGAGAAGATTGGTTTCCCGAGGCCCTCGCGCGGGCGGTCTCGCTGCGGCGCGGCATTCTGCGGCTGGATGCCGTCACGGAAGCCTGGCGGGCCGTCAGTTCCGATGGAGACAGTCTGAGCGGGCTGACGATTGACCGCTATGGCGATGTCCTCATGATCGAGGTGCACAGTCTGGGAATCTGGCAGCGGCTGCCCGGCTGGCTGGCGACGCTCCATGAACTCTGCGGAACCCGGCGGCACATCATCCGCATGGATCCGGAAATCGCCCGAATCGAAGGCGTGCGGCTGCCGCCGCCCGATCCCGCCGCCCCGAAGACTGTCAGGGTCCGCGAGCATGGCATCCGTTACGAAGTGAATTTCGCCGAGGGCCACAAAACCGGATTCTTCTGCGACCAGCGCGACAACCGCCGCCGCCTCGCCGACTTCACGGAAGGCCGCCGGGTGCTCGATATCTGCTGCTACACCGGAGGCTTTGCGCTGTCAGCCAAACTCACCGGCAAGGCCGCCGAAGTCACGGCTGTCGATCTCGACGAAAAAGCGATCGCGCAGGCCCGTCACAATGCCAACCTCAACCAGTGCCGTGGCATTGACTGGGTGCATGCCGATGCCTTTTCGTGGATGCGCACGATGATCCGGAACGGGACGAAATGGGAAGTCATTGTGCTCGATCCACCAAAGCTGGTGCACAGCCGGGATGACGAGGAAGACGATGGCCGCCGGCGCTACGAAGACATGAACGGACTGGCTCTGCAGCTGCTCGAGCCCGGCGGGATTTTTGTCACCTGCTCGTGTTCCGGTCTGCTCGGCATGGAGGAATTCGAACGCATTGTCATCAAGGCGGCGCACCGCAACCGGAGGCGACTGCAGTTTCTGGACCGCACCGGAGCCGGTGCCGATCACCCGGTGCTCTCGAACTGCCCGGAAAGCCGTTACCTCAAAGTCATCTGGGCCCGCGTCTGGTAAGGGCGGGGCCGCGCGGGGCCGGGCGGGGCCGGCAGCACGCCGCCGCACCTTCAGAATGCCCAGCGCAGCGTAAATGAGGCGAAAAAGGAATCGTCGGCGTCGCGGTCGATGACGGTGCGTCCGCGGGTGTCCTCGATGGCGATGCCGCTCCCGAAGTTCCAGCCGGCTGCCGCGCCCGCCCGGAAGTGTTCGCCCACCCGCTTCTCCAGCGCAAAGGCCGTGCGCAGGCTGGAGATATCGATCCGTCCAGCCGGTCCATCGCTCAGATTCCATGCGCCGCCGCCGGGCCATGCGATGATGCTGAAGTTCCATGTGGGCACGGGCGACCATGTGATGGAGGGAGCCGGCGGGGTCAGGCGGAACTGCCAGTGTTCCGATGGTTCCCAGATGAGGCCGACACCGGGGAAGGCCTCGAAGGCACCAGCCTGGTAGCGGGAATACACGGCGGCGGCAAGCGACAGGTCCGGAGTGAATTTCCGCCCGAGCACCCCCAGCAGACTGATCTGGAAGTCGTCCGCGGAAAGCCCGCCGAAATCGCTCGCCACACCCGGTCCCGCCTGCGCGATCCAGAACCATCCGGTCGCTTCCTTTTCCGGAAAATGCGTGACACTGAGGTTGGCTTCCAGCGTGTGCAGCGTGTAGGAACCAGTCACGAACGGAGTGGCGACATCGATGGCATCCCAGCCATAGCGGACTCCGGCGTTTCCGTAGATTCCGGCACTCAGGGGCACACGCACGAGGGGAATATTCAATCGTCCGTCCATCCGCTCGAGACGACCGCCACCGGCGATGGCCGCCGTGTCGTTCCATGTCGTCTCCAGTGTCAAGCCGGCTCCACCGAACCCGAAAGCGCCCACATCCGGCGGATTGGCGGCATGGGCGTGCAGAGAGGCGGCGCAGGCCACCGCGGCAAGGAAACGTGCAGAAATCGGCATTGTTCCGGTTACGTGGTCCGGGCGCAGGGGAAACCAGAAATTGCCTTCGTGGCCGGGGTTCCGCTTGAATGATGTATGGGTGTGCCGCATGCGGTCGTGCTTGATGTCATGAACGAGGATTCTCCGCCGCCCCCCCGGATCCGCGCGGCGTCCCGGGTGCTGCTGAGCACATGGGACGAGGAAGCGTGTGTGCAGATGGCGCGCGGGCTGCGGGAGAAGACGGGCGGGGCGGCTCTCGCCTGTGTCTTCATGAGCTGCGACTGGCACCCGCATCTCGCGGAACTCATCGAGGTGCTTCAACTGGAGGGACGGGCCCGCCGGGTGGTGGGCTGCTGCGCCGGAGGATTCATCGGGACGGGCCAGGAAGACGAACAGGTGAGCGGATGCTCCGTGATGTTTCTGGGAGGCGAGGACATCGGGGTGGAGGCATGGGTCATCGATGAAAAGTTTCAGCTGCCGGAAAATCTTCCGGGCGGGGGCGGTTTCTTTCTTCTTGGTGACCCGCTGCGGCTCAACGCCACGGTGCTGGTGGAGGATCTCGCGAAGCGCTTCCCGGGCGTGCCCGTCTTCGGGGGACTTGCCAGTGGTGCCAGCGAACCAGAGGAACTCTTTGTCTTCGCGGACCGCACCGAAGGCGCTGCCGGTGTGCTTGTTCATCTCAGCGGCGTGGAACTGCGGGGCGTGGTCAGTCAGGGCTGTCAGCCGATTGGCGAGCCGTTCACCATCACAAGAGCCCAGGGAGATCTGGTGCTGGCGGTGGGAGGCCGCCCGGCCTACGAGGTCCTCGTGGAAGCGGTCGAATCGCTCTCGGAGGAAGGCCGCATGGAAGCGCGCGGGAATGTCATGGCCGGGCTGGCGGCTTCCGAATACGTGGATGATTTCCGCCGCGGGGATTTTCTCGTGCGCAACATCATCGGAGGTGATCCTTCCACCGGGGCGCTGCGTCTCGGGGCGATCCCGAGGATCGGGCAGACCCTGCAGTTCCAGATCCGGGAACGCGATGCTGCCGACGAAGACATGCGCCAGCGCTGTGCGGAAGCCGCGGACCGCTGGGGGAATCCTGCCGGAGCCCTGCTGTTTTCCTGTGCGGGGCGCGGCACGGGGCTCTTCGGGGTGCCCAATCATGACGCCGGTCTGGTGGCCGATGCCTTCGGTCCCGTGCCGCTGTGCGGATTCTTCTGCAGCGGGGAAATCGGGCCCGTTGGTCCACGGAGCTTTCTGCACGGCTACACAGCTTCGCTCGCACTCATTTACCCTGTGGCCAAGACCCCGGATCATGCTCCGGATGCATCCTGACAAATCATGACGACGCGATTCCTTTTCTGCTGGGTGGCTGCGGCTGCCGTTCTTCACGGGGTTCCGCTGAGGGCTGCCGACGTCCCCTTCGGAGGCAATTCGTTTTTGACCGCGGGCGAGGGCGGACGGCGGCGCGGTGCAGATGCATGGAGTCAGTCCGACCGTATCGTTTCCGTCTTCTTCCGGGTCGACCGGGCTGCTGATCTGGAATTGGCGCTCAAGGGGTCGGTACCCGATGGCGAAAGCCGGATCCGGGCCACCGCGGAAGGTCAGATCTTCACAGCGGCGCTCAAGGGATCGGGCCTTTTTCCACTGGGCCCGCTGCGCGTGGAGAAGGCGGGCTACGTGCGTGTCGACCTGCAGGGCATGGAGAGGTCGGGTCCGGTCTTTGCGGAACTGAGCGATCTTGTGGTAACCACGAAGACGGAAGGGACGCAGTTTTCCTATGTGAAGGACAATGAGGGCAACCGTTTCTACTGGGGCCGCCGCGGACCATCGGTGCATCTTGGCTACCGCATTCCCGAGGGCAGCACGGCGGAATGGTTCTACAACGAACTGACGGTTCCGGAGGGCATGGATCCAGAGGGTTCCTACTACATGGCGAATGGTTTCGGCGAAGGATACTTCGGGATGCAGGTTAACGGTCCGGCCGAGCGCCGCATCCTGTTTTCGGTCTGGAGTCCGTTCAGCACGGACAATCCTAAGGAGATTCCCGAGGACCAGCGCGTCACCATGCTGGCGAAGGGCAAGGATGTGCGGGCCGGCGAATTCGGCGGTGAAGGCTCCGGCGGGCAGAGCTTCCTCGTCTTTCCATGGAAAACGGGAGGCACGTACCGCTTCCTCAACCGGGCGAAACCCGCTGCCTCGGGCCACACGGTCTACACGGGATGGTTCCAGGAAGCGGGCAGCACGGAATGGCGCCTCATCGCGAGCTTCCGTCGTCCGAAGACGGACAAGCACCTCACGGGCCTCCATTCGTTCCTCGAAGGATTCAGCGACGGTAATGGCTGGCGCGGCAGGGAAGGGCGATACGCCAATCAATGGATGCGCGATACCGCGGGCCAATGGCACGAACTGCGCGATGCCCGCTTCACCGGCGACGACATCGCTCAGCGTGGCTACCGGATGGACCGCGCGGGCGGCGTCAATGAAGGCGTCTTCTTCCTCCGCAACGGTGGATTCTTCGAAAATCCCGTGCCTCTCAACAGCCGCTTCACGCGCCCCGCTTCAGGTCAGGCAGCCCCGGTCATCGATTTCGCTGAACTCGAAGGCGTGGCTGCTGGATTCGAACCAGCCCCGGCCCGGTGACGTTGCTGGCTGGCCGCGGAGGGCTTCACTTTCTTGCCGCGGCCGCCGCCGCGGTTGCCGCAATGCACGACCGCACCAGCTGAGGCCCCCGGTAAACGAGTCCAGTGTACAGCTGCACGAGCGACGCCCCGGCATCGATCTTCGCAATGGCATCCGCAGGGTCCATGATGCCACCCACCCCAATCACCGGCATGCTCCCGCCAAGGGCCCGGCAGAGGCGCGCCAGCACTTCAGTGGAACGATCCGTCAGCGGACGTCCGCTCAATCCTCCCGCTTCCGCTGCCACCGGATCGTCCTCGACATGGCAGCGCGACAGCGTCGTGTTGGTGGCAATCACCCCCTCCAGTCCTTCCCGCTGAAAGACGGCCGCCAGCCCATCGATGTGCCCAGCCTCAAGGTCGGGCGCGATCTTGATGAGCACGGGCACATGCCGTCCATGCTGCTGCGCAAGACGTTCCTGCTCTCCCCGCAGCACGCGGATGAGCTGCGCGCAGCTTTCCTCCTGCTGAAGGTCGCGCAGGCCTTTTGTGTTGGGCGATGAAAGATTCACGGTGACATAATCCGCCATGGGCCAGGCCGCCCGCAGGCAGCTCACATAGTCATCCACCGCCCGCTCGTTCGGCGTGTCGAAATTCTTCCCGATGTTGACCCCGAGAATGCCGCGCCACCGCCGCCTCGCGGCATGCGCCAGACCTGCCGCAATTCCCGGATTGTTGAAGCCCATCCGGTTGATGATGGCTTCGTGACCCGGGATCCGGAACAGGCGCGGCGCAGGATTGCCCGGCTGCGGCCGCGGCGTCAGGGTCCCGATCTCCACAAAACCAAACCCGCAGGCCGCAAAGCCATCAATGCCTTCCCCCGTCTTGTCGAGCCCGGCCGCCAGCCCCACTCGGTTCGGAAACCGCAGCCCCCACAGCGTCACGGCTCCCTCCTCCGGCGTCTCCGGCAGCCACCACCCCAGCCCACCCCGCACCGCCAGATCCATCGCCGCAAGTGTCACATGGTGCGCCTGCTCGGCCGGCAGCGCAAAAACAGCGGGCCGGATCACAGGCCACGTCTGCTCCATCAGAAACTGCGCCGCGCGGCGCAGGGGCGGAAGGGAACGGGAGGTCATCGCTCTTGACTCATGTCGGCCACCCTCCTAGTGCAAGGCCTCAACCAACGAATTTCCGCGACCAAGACGATGGACCTGATCTACGAAGGCAAGGCGAAAAAACTGTTCACCACGGAGAACCCCAGCGAACTCATCATGCAGTTCAAGGACGACGCCACCGCCTTCAATGGCGAGAAGAAAAGCACCTTCGCCGACAAGGGCCGCCTCAATAAACAGCTCAGCCTCCACATCTACCAGCTTCTCGAAAAGGAAGGCGTCGCCACCCACTTCGTCCGCGACGACGGCCCCGACACCCTCATCGTCAAACGCGTCGAAATCATCCCGATCGAAGTCGTCATCCGCAACGTCGTGGCCGGCAGCCTCCGCAAGCGCACTGGCCTCCCCGAAGGTCAGCGCCTCCGCCAACCCCTCATCGAATGCTACTACAAGAGCGATGAACTCGGCGACCCCATGGTCAATGACGAACACATCCGCGAACTCAATCTCGCCCGCGGCGACGAACTCGAAAAAGTCAAACGCAGCGCCCTGAAGGTAAACCGCACCCTCACCGCTTTCTTCGCCAAAGCCGGCCTCACCCTCGTCGATTTCAAGCTCGAGTACGGCCGCCTCTACCCGGACAAGCATAACATCGTCCTCGCCGACGAAATCAGCCCGGATACCTGCCGCCTCTGGGACGCCGCCACCGGCAACAAACTCGATAAGGACCGCTTCCGCCAGGACCTCGGCGACCTCATCGAAGGATATTCCGAAGTTCTCAAACGCGTCGAAAATGCCCTCGCTGCAAGCTGAAGTCACGGGCCGCTTCGAGCGCCCCGCAGACGCCAATCACCTCCTCTACACCCCGCTGGAGCAACCGCTCACAGTCAGTCAGTCCCGTCGGTACACCGTCGCCTACACGGGCGACCGCGACGCCCTCACGTCCTTTCTCGCCAAAGTGCTCGCCGACCCCGTCAGTCACGACCTCGCCATCTCGGACGACCCAGTCATTCCCGGAGCCGCCTTCATTCTCGATTACGGAATGAAGGGCGGGGCCCTCGACCTTGAAAAGGAAACGATCCTCGCCCACCACCGCGGCGACCCCAGCCCGTCCTTCCACATCGATTCCCTCCGCATCGCCCGGCGCCTCTACGTCTTCGGTGACATTCAGGCAGCCGACACGGCTTCCCTATCCGACCGATTTGTCCGCGACATCGTGAACCCAGCCATCCACACATGGCAGGTCATCACCCCGGAGACCGCGGCGGCCTGATTCCCATCAGACGTCCCCTCCCAACTCAGGATGGCATCCTTGCCGGATCCGAATTCGCCATCCTGGCGTGATTCCCACCTTGACGCCGCTCACTTTGTCGGCATCCATGCCACGCGCTGCCTCCCTTTCGTAGGCAGCAGTTGGCGAAAGCACAACGCGACCAGGAGAGATGGCTGAGTGGTCGAAAGCAACGCTTTGCTAAAGCGTCGTAGGGCTAAACCCCTACCGAGGGTTCGAATCCCTCTCTCTCCGCGCCGTTTTTACGGCATCTCACCGCGGGACTAGCCCGCCCATCCCGGACTCCGCTGCATCGGGCCAATCGCCGCAGCCGCCCGGAGCATCCGTCTCGGGGAACTCCACAACAACTGAGTCTCCCCGCCCCGACAAAAAAGCCAGGCCCTTTCCACATGGACCGTCTTCCACCCGCCGCACCGGCGCGCGCGGTCTTCCCGTTTTGTTTGCAGATCTTCGACTCGTTCCGTGGATCTCGACAAAAGGACAGACCTCTTGTGGACGAGACCACTTGGGGCCGACCCACAAAAGGACAGACCTTTTGCGATCATGTCTAAACCAGCGATTAAAACGACGGATTTCGACAAAAGGCCCGACAAAAGGACAGGCCTTTCATGTAGTCACCGAAACCAACGACGAAAACGACGAATCTCGACAAATGGACAGACCTTTTGCGGACGAGACCACTTGCGATCATACAAACGGGCCGACCCACAAACGGACAGACCTTTTGCGATCATGTCTAAACCGGCGATAAAAACGACGGAACGCGACAAAGAGACAGACCTCTTGGATCTCGACAAATGGACAGACCTCTTTTGGACGAGACCACTTGGGGCCGACCCACAAAAGGACAGACCTTTTGCGATCACACAAAAGGACAGACCTTTTGCGATCACACAAAAGGACAGACCTTTTGCGATCACACAAAAGGACAGACCTTTTGCGATCATGTCTAAACCAGCGATTAAAACGACGGATTTCGACAAAAGGCCCGACAAAAGGACAGGCCTTTCATGTAGCCACCGAAACCAACGACGAAAACGACGAATCTCGACAAAAGGACAGACCTTTTGCGGATAGAAGCGCCGAAACCGATCACACAAACGGACAGACCTTTTGCGATCGTGTCTAAACCGGCGACAAAAACGATGGAAAACGACAAAAGGACAGACCTCTTGTGCATGTCTAAACCGGCGATAAAAACCACGGAACGCGACAAAGAGACAGACCTCTTGGATCTCGACAAATGGACAGACCTCTTTTGGACGCCCTGAAACAAGCGACGAAAACGACTAATCGCGACAAAAGGCCTGCCCGCCTGCCGCGACAAAAGGACAGACCTCTTGTGCACTGAAACCAACGACGAAAACGACCGATCGCGACAAAAGGCCTGCCCGCCTGCCGCGACAAAGAGACAGACCTCTTGTGGACGCGCTGAAACCAGCGATGAAAACGATGGATCGCGACAAAAGGACAGACCTTTTGTGGATGCGCATGGGAATTAGCCGCAGCTTCAGGTGCGGTTTCTGGAGAGAGCCGGCTGAGGTTTCCTCTCGCCGCAGCGAACCATCTGGCGTTTGCATGCTGCCCATGAAACACGTCGTCATCACCGGAGCATCTCGCGGGTTGGGCCGGGCCATGGCCATCGGCTTCGCTGCCGATGGCTGGGTCGTCAGCGGATGCGGCACGGATGCCGCAGCACTCCAGTCGCTGGCCGGTCAGCTTGGCCTGGATCATTTGACGCACACCTGCGATGTCACCGACCCTGCTGCGGTCGAGGGATTTGCCGCCGCCGTGACCGAGCGGTTCGGTGCCCCGGACATCCTGCTCAACAGCGCGGCCACCATCAACCCGAACAAACCGTTGTGGGAAGTCTCCGCCGACGAGTTCGGCCGCGTGGTTGATGTGAATCTCAAGGGTGTCCACCACGTCATCCGCGCTTTCGTGCCCGGCATGATTAGCCGCGGCAAAGGCGTGGTGGTGAACTTCTCCTCTGGCTGGGGCCGTAGCACCGCGCCGGAGGTGGCTCCGTATTGCGCCACCAAGTGGGGGATTGAGGGCCTGACCGCGGCGCTGGCCGAGGAACTGCCCGCCGGTCTCGCTGCCATCGCGCTCAACCCTGGGATCATCGACACCCGGATGCTGCGCTCGTGTTTTGGCGAAGGGGCCTCTGGTTACCCGAGGCCCGAGGAGTGGGCGAAAGTGGCCGTTCCCTTCCTGGCCTCACTGGGCACTCCCGACAATGGCAAGGCGCTCACCGTGCCCGGAATGTGAGGCCAATCCGCCAACCACCTCCCCCATGCCAAAGTTTACCGCCCGAGTTCACCCGATCCTTGCCCGCGAGGCCAGCACCGCCGTGATCATCCGCCGTGGGCCGTCGTAGGGGATGTCTCCGTGATCGTTAAAACCCGTGGCGTCTGGCTGGGGGGATTTGGCTGAAGGACAAGTAACGAACCACTCCGCGCGGGTGCCCGCAGCGCAGGACGGGGCAACGAAGCATGCCGGTGCCCCGGGTGCAGTGGAGATCGCCAGCGTGGTCGCCATCCGGCGCAGGTCTTCGGCGTATTAACCGGGGTGACAAAATGGTGGGCTGGCCTTTGGTGAGAAGGTGACACCGGATTCCATCCTGGGGCGTGGCGCACCCGCGGTCGCCGGATCGGCTCTTTGCCGCCATCCATGAAGGCAACGCCGGATTCCGAGCCTGCCCGATGGCAGGGACTCCGGGGATTGGGCCGGCAGCGCGGGCCGCAGAGTGCATCGACTTCCTCCTTGATGGTTTCCCGCGGCCCGATCGTGATGCTCTGCCGGAGCAGCTGGCGGAACAGGTTCGCTGCTTCCTTTTTCTTCGCCTTGCCGGAAGGTGTCTGTGGTTTTCCCGTGGTTCACGGTGGTTGGTTGATTTTGGTTCTGAAGCCCTCGTGCTGGTGCATGAGACCAGCCAGCCACCAAGCCAGTTCTAACGAATCAGGGGACGCTGCCGGAGTGGCTGAGCACTTGCGGAGAGGTGCTGGGGAAGGGTATGAGTTTCCGATGAATGCCGAGAGGGAACTCTGCGCTGGGTGGCTGGGCAAGCTGGCGAATCTGCGTACGGCGCGTACGGCGGCCCGCGGCGTGGCTCCTCATAAACCGCTCATGATGCTGGTGGTGCTGGAACTGGTGGAGGCGGGGGAAGTGCTGGATGGCTGGGTGAGGTACGATGTGCGGCTGGTATCGCGTTTCCGGGATTACTGGGAACTGGTGCGGGAACGGCAGGGCAATCAGCCGGACATTGCGATGCCGTTTCATGCGCTTGGTGGGGACCGTGTCTGGGATCGGTTCACGGCGGGCGGCGAGCCATCGCCGGCGAAGGCGACCACGAGGCTGTGCCAGCTGGATCCGGGCTTTTTCCGGTGCCTGCAGGACGAGGCGTTCCGGCGGCGGGCGCGGGAGACCCTCGTATCGCTCTACTTCACGGCGCGCGAGCAGGTGATGCTGTGCGCCCGGCTGCGGCTGCCGGTGCCGGCATCGGATGAGGTCGCCCTGCTGCGGGAAGAAGCGGTGGAATTCAAGGCGCGCCAGAAGGCGGGACGCGATAGCCGCTTCAAATCGGACGTGCTCGCCGGATATTATTTCACGTGCGCACTCACTGGCTACCGGCTGGACACGGAAACGACCTCACTCGTGCAGGCGGCACACATTCATCAGCATGCCTTGTCCGGAAACGACGATCC
>Ga0315907_10001433_pt1 | contig 32252 bp, 31 predicted proteins | sample LakEriMetagenome_3_FD_203525 | JGI IMG/M metagenome (GOLD analysis project Ga0315907, IMG submission 203525) | Freshwater fungal communities from buoy surface, Lake Erie, Ohio, United States - Buoy 12 MA123 | ecosystem: Environmental > Aquatic > Freshwater > Lake > Lake biofilm | place: USA...
AGCGATCTGCGGCGTTGCAAATCCTCGCCATAGCGGGGCTATGGCTGTGGTGTTGCGCCTTGCATCTCACTCCAATCCGAGGCGCGCCATCGGCAACCGATTGATGCAGGGGGTCCTTAGTGGGCCAAAGCGCCGACGATCAGGATTTTAAAAAAAGGCATGACTGTGATGACACGTGGCAAGTGGTGGTGGGTGGGGGGGGGTTTGACACTGGGTTTGATGGCTTGGATTTTTTATGACACACCTCTGACCCAAGAGGTGAAAACAGTGCTCGACCAGCCGGACATGTTTGATGCGTCGCCAGACAACGGTTTTCTTTTGATGGTGGGACTGGGCCATCAAGATCCCCAATCGGTGGGCCAGCGGTGGGTAGCCGATGCGCAACAGCGTGTGGATGATGCAAAAGCGCCGTCGTCGAACACCGCTGCCTGGTCAACACTTGCCGACCCACCACCGGTGTTGGCCTTAAAAAGCGAAGCTGGACAGGCACTGACTTGTGACGCCAGGCAGTTCAACTGTTTCGAGGTGGACCGATTTGCCGCCGCGGCGCCTGACCTGCTGCCCTTGATTGAGAACTTGATTGGGCAGTACCAGGCCATGCTCGCAGCGCCGCGTTACGTCGAATACGCCGACCACATTCGCCGCCTCGGCCTTGATGCACCCGTGCCGGCTATGAGTGGTTTGAATCTGGCGCAAAGCGCATTTCATGCACGGTTACGGGGCTTACAAAAGCATGACCTCGGCCCAGCCTTGCTGCAAGAGCGGCTGGGGCTGATCAAGCTGATGCGCGGCTCCACCACGCTGATCTCAAAAATGATCACGGCCAACATGGCCCTTAAACACCTGTGGGTGGTTCACGATGCGATCAAGGCGGGCAGGGTACCCGCCGCAGCCGACCGAAGCCAGTTGACCTCTCTTTTTGATGAGGCCACTTTCTCGCTGGAGCAACCGCTGCGCACAGAAATGTTGGGGCAGCTCCGCATTTACCAATTTGTCATGCATGGTCAGGGCCAATCCACGAACAACAGTGAATTCTTAGCGCCGCTGCGAGCGGTTTATCAACATGCGGTGTACAAGCCCAACGACACCATCAACCGCGCCTACCGGGCATTTCAGTCCATCAATGCGGTGCAACCGCAATTGCCGAATGTGGCCCCCGAGGCTGCACCGGCGTCCTGGGTTTTTAATCCCATGGGCGGCATCCTGCTGTCTGTAGCGCATGCTGATTTCACGAGCTATCGCCTGCGAATTGGTGATGTGAACCGCTTGCAGTCGGGTTTGAACCAGTGCCGCGCGGGCAGCGCCACCACCGTCACGATGGCGGTGAAATTTGAAGCGAAGACCACCGACAAGCTCAAACCGCGCCTGCGCGAAGGAAATCAGCTCGTCTGTTGACGCGGTGGCAGCCGCTTGTTGGAGGCGCCCAGCCAGCGCTGGTCAAACTCACCTTGCGTCGTTGAGCTTCCAGTCGTAGTCCAGAAAATCAATCTTTGCCGTCATCGCCCGAATGCGGTCGCGCTCTGCGGGCGCATCGGCCAACACATCGGCGTACCGTGCGCAAAACCCGGCCAGCGATGTGATGCCCTTGTGCCCCAAACGAAAGTCTTCGCCGTACCAGTCAAAAATTTTGGAGACTTCAAGCTGTTGTTTGGCGCCATTCCAGCGGTTGCGGCTGCGGTCGCTCATGAAGCGGCGGGCTTGTTCTTCTAATTGCGCATCCAAACGTTCTGCGACAAAGGCCTCTTCACGCAGGGCAGGGCAGCCGATGGACGCACAGTTGACTGCAAAGTGAACCCTGGGGTCATCAAAGCGACCGCGTTGTCGCAGTTGTTCATGTTCAATGCCATCGAGTGACAGTGTCTTGCCTAGCAGCGGTACAAACTCTTTCTTCCACGGGCTTTGAAGCAGGCTGCCTAAGTCTTTGATCGACGCCAATTTGGGATAACGGGTGAGGATGAGTTCCACCGTGTAGGCGTTGTAGGCGTTGATCAAAAACGCCATTTGCTGAGGTTTGGTAAAGGCGTCGAACATGGCGGCGTTCACGCTCGACAGCGTGCTCAGGTAGGCCTGCAAACTGGCTCGGTCCGCCGCAAAACCTGCATACCGAACCTGGGTGGTTTTGCCACCCTCGATCACCACCAGATGTTTGCGCAGCAGCACGCTCCAGGCGCTGTGTTGGTGGTCAAAAGCTTGCGCCTGGCTGGTACTGACCAGCGCCATCAAGGCGGTGGCGATCAGATTGCGGCGGGACAAAACGACAGGCATGGGAGTTTGCATAAACAAAGACCTTGGTTGGGATCAGGACGGGGCATCTGAGTGCGTCGTGCTCAGGAGGCAAAGATTACATGTCTACGCAACAAGGCAGACACAACGTGCTTTTTCCTCGGTTTTAAAAAAATCAGGGTTTACCTGTTGTAAAAATTTATTTACCAAATCTACAATAACTGAAAAGGAATCGACAAATGGATCCTCTCCTCAAAATCCGCCAAGCCATCGACAGCGCCCCACCCGCCGTGGTGACTGTGGGTGAATGGATACTGCGCCACCCCACGCAAGCGGCCACCTTGGGCATCGAAGAGATGGCGGCGCAAAGCGGGGCATCCACAGCCAGCGTCAACCGGCTGGCCCGTGCAGCGGGGTATGCCGGGTTCATCGCCTTGAAGGCCGACTTGCTCAAAGGCTTGCGTGATGCCGTCGATCCCCTGCAAAAACTGCGCGGCGAACAAAACAAGGGCGTGGCCACGCTGGCGAGTTACATGTCAGTGGCCCTGTCCAACCTAGAAGGTGTGGGCCGTGCCAACACCGAAAAAGCCTTGGCAGAAGCGGCGGATTTATTGGCCGGTGCGGGCCGGATTTATGTCCTGGGCATGGGCATCACCGCCAACGTGGCCGGCTGGTTTGTGGACACGCTGTCGTCTTACACCGGCAACGTTGTCAATTTGGCGCATTCGGGTGGAACGGAGCGCTGCGCCGCCAGGCTCAGCCGCATCACGAAAGGAGACGCGCTGGTGGTGCTGACACTCCCTCGTTACTCCAAAGATGCTCTGACCATGGCGATCTACGCCAAACAAAGGGGCGCCAAGGTGTTGGCCGTCACCGACTCGCCGGCGGCACCCATCATGTCGCACGCAAACAAAAGCTTGTTTGCGCCATGCGTTCATTCTGTTTTTTCGGCCAGTTACGTCGCCGTTCAGCTGATTTGTGAAGCACTCGTGGCCGAGGTGGTTCGCCGCGATCCTGAATCGATTCGAGTGGCAACGGAGTTGACCGATGCCGTGCTGTCGCGGCTGACCTTTTCATCCTATACGCCCAAATGACGGCGCACTGTTCTGACCGTTTGTCCCTTGTTCGTTAACCCTTAAGAAAGAGGTAATCCGATGAAGAACTTTGTGAAAACTTTGTGCGCCTCCAGCGTTTTGCTGGGTTTGTTGGCAAGCTGGTCTGTGCCCGCGTACGCAGGCAAAGTACTGGATGGTGTTAAGCAACGTGGTGTTCTGAACTGTGGGGTCCACACCGGACGTGACGGTTTTTCCGAAGCAGACGGAAAAGGTGTTTGGTCCGGCATTGACGTCGACTACTGCCGGGCACTGGCTGCTGCCGTATTGGGCGATGCCACCAAGGTGAAATATGTTCCCACCAGCGGCCAAACCCGGATTACTGCGTTGCAAAGCGGCGAGATCGACGTACTGGCCCGTAATACCACCTGGACATTGAGTCGTGAGGCGGCTTCCGGTTTGGTTTGGGTGGGCGTGAACTTCTACGACGGCCAAGCTTTTATGTTGAAGAAACGCCCCGATGTCAAAGGTGTGAAGGATCTCAATGCGTCGACCATCTGCGTGGATGCAGGGTCAACGACGGAGAGAAATTTGGCCGACTATTTTCGTGCCAACAACATTGCATACAAGGCGGTTTCGTTCGACAAGCCCGAGGCAACAGTTCAAGGTTTTGTCAGTGGCCGTTGTCAAGTGATCACACGGGACTATGCATCGTTGGCGGGCATGTTGGTGACGGACCTGAAAGAAACCGCCTCTGAGTATGTGATCTTGCCGCAACTCATTTCGAAAGAGCCCATTGGACCTGTGGTTCGTCGAGGTGACGAGGAGTGGCATGCGATTGCCAAGTGGACATTGTTCGCCATGATCGAGGCCGAAGAGCTGGGTTTGTCCAGCAGCAACATCGACCAAATGAAAACTTCGAACGATGTGACGATTCGCCGCTTCGTTGGAACGGGTACCGACATGGGCAAGGACTTGGGCCTCGACAAAGAATGGAGCTATCGCATCGTCAAACAGGTCGGTAACTACGGTGAAAGTTATGACCGCAACCTGGGAATGAAGTCCGCCATCAAGTTGCCGCGTGGCAAGAACGAGTTGTGGTCCAAAGGTGGGTTGATCTATTCGCCACCCATTCGATAAGGTGCCGTCGAGTTCAACACTCGCCCGACCCTCCCTCGTCCACCGACTGCTCAATCCGACCATGAACACTCCAAATGCCATTGCGCCTCCGCGCAAATCGATCCCGCTTACCTCGCTGTTGATCCAGTTAGCGGTGTTGATACTCGCGTGCGCATTGGTAGCTTGGTTCGTCGGCAACGCAAGCACCAATTTGAAAGAACGTGGGCTGGCATCGGGGTTTGCATTCATCCATGACGCCGCGGACTTCGGAATATCAGAGGGATTGGTGTCCTACGAAACCGGCGATTCCTACCTGCGCGCTTTTGCCGTTGGTGTGAGCAACTCTGTGCGGGCCGCCGTGCCTGCAATGGTGTTGGCCACTGTTCTCGGGTTTTTTCTGGGCGTGGCGCAGATCAGCAGGCATCCTTTGATTCGAAAGTTGGGCAAAACCTATGTGGACGTGGTGCGAAACGTCCCCTTGTTGATTCAAATTTTGCTCTGGTACTTTTTGTTGACAGAGACCTTGCCCAGTCCTCAACAACCACTGCAGTGGATGGGCCTTGCGATTTTGAGTAAGGCAGGGCTCGCCGTCGCCGCACCTACCGGACAAGCAGGTCTGTGGTGGTTGACCAGTGCTGCCATTGTGGTGGGAGGATGTTTGCTTGTTTGGCCGCTGTTTCGCTGGGGCAAGGGCAGGATGCTGATGCTGATTGCGCTCGCTTGCATCGTGTGGTTGGGCTTGCCTTTGGATTGGGAGGTGCCAACCGTCGGAAGTTTTGGCGTCAATGGCGGCGCCACATTGAGCACCGAATGGTTGGCGCTGGTTGCAGGCTTGACGCTGTACACAGCATCCTATTGCGCTGAGATCGTTCGTGCAGGTTTGCAAGCAGTACCGCGCGGACAGTGGGAAGCTGCCCACGCTTTGGGGCTGACATGGCGGCAGACCTTGGTTCGGGTGGTCCTACCTCAGAGTCTTCGGGTCATGGTGCCTCCATACACCAGTACTTTGATGAGCACACTGAAGAACTCTTCTTTGGCCATTGTTGTTGGATATCCCGACATTGTCTCGGTGGCAACCACCTCATTGAACCAGACCGGGCAGGCCATCGAATGCATCGCAATCATTGCGTTGGTCTACCTGTCACTGAACTTGATCACCAGTTTAGTGATGGCTTGGGTCAACGCCCGCGTTCAAATCAAGGAGCGGTGAAATGACAGCCACGGTTTTGCCACCAGCCACTGCGTCATGGCTACAGCGCCTGCGTGAAACTCTTTTTCCTGACCTCACCTCGTCTGTCGTTTCTGCCCTCCTCATAGGCGGATTGTTCTGGGCACTTATCAAATTCATCCTTTGGGGTGGGTGGAATGCCACCTGGATTGCTGACACGGACGCCTGCCGCGCCGTGACGGGCGCCTGCTGGGGCGTTGTAGTTGAAAAACACCGCTTGGTGCTCTTGGGACGCTTTCCAATTGATGAGCAATGGCGGCCAACAATCGCCATGTTCGCCCTGCTCCTGTCGGTTGGACTGGCGTGTTTGCCTCGCTTTTTTAACTGGACGGGTTTGGCGTTGATCGGCGGTGGACTGCTCAGCTTTTTCGTTCTGATGGCTGGGGGTGTACTGGGTTTGTCATCTGTTGGAACTGATCTTTGGGGTGGCCTGCCACTGACTTTATTTCTGACCGTGGTGGCCTGTGTCGTGGCCATGCCCATGGCCATCTTGTTGGCGTTGGGACGACGTTCCAGCATGCTCGTGGTGAAAGGGCTGAGCACCGGTTTCATTGAGCTGGTTCGAGGTGTTCCTTTGATCACCTTCTTGTTCTTTGGGGCCTTTGTGCTGCCCTTGGTGTTGCCAGCGACATGGCGGACCGACCCGATGCTTCGCATTGCCATTTGTTTAATCTTGTTCAGAGCGGCTTACCTGGCCGAGGTCTTTCGGGGCGGTCTGCAATCGGTCACCAAAGGCCAGTACGAAGCGGCCCATGCCCTCGGCTTGAACAAGTACCAAACCATAACGCGGGTTGTTTTGCCTCAGGCTTTGCGGGTCACTATCGCGCCTGCCACCAGCAGTTTTCTCGGTGCCTTGAAAGATACCTCACTCGTCGCCGTGGTGAACATTTATGACATGACGGGTGCCCTCAAGTTGGCCATGGGAGATGCAAAGTGGAAGCCATTTTTCGTCGAAATGTACGTGGTGGTGGCGGGCATCTACCTGATTCTGGGTCTGTGCATTGCCGGGTTCGGTCGTTATCTGGAGCGGAGGTATCAGTTGTGAACAACTTGAACGCTTGGGTTCGTTTCCTTGGGTTGACAGCTTTGGTATCGGTTGGGGCGACTGCATGGTCGCAACCCAGCTCCACGCTTGCCAAGATTGCGACAAGTGGTGTTGTGGTGGTCGCGCACAGCGACTCGACATTTCCGTTCTCGTACCTGGACGCAAAAAAACAAGTTCGTGGTTATTCGATTGACATTTGCACACGCATCGTTGAAGCACTGGCTTCGGAGCTTAAGAAACCTTTGACCACGCAGTATGTGGTTGCGACGGGAGCCAAAAGAATGGAGGCCATCGTCAGCGGTCAGGCCGATTTGGAATGTGGATCTAGCACCAACACGCCACAGCGCCGTGAGCATGTGGCCTTTGCTTTGTCTCACTATGTGGCGGGAGCTCGCCTGCTCATTCCGTCGAACTTGAATGCCACGAAGGTGGACGAGATGGAGGGAAAAAAGATCGCGACCTCCAAGGGAACAACTGCATCTAAAGTTTTGCGCGAACGTATTGCCGAACGACTTCTGCGTATTGAGCACGTTGAAGCAGAGTCGTCACCCAAAGCGTTTGACATGCTCATGTCAGGCCAGGTGGACGGGTTTTTCAATGACGACGTTCTGTTGTCTGCACGCCGAGCGCGGTCTTCGGACCCAAAGGCGTGGAAGATCGTTGACAAAACCTACACCGTTGAGCCCATGGGCATCATGTTTCGCCGCAACGATCCGGGGATGAAGCAGGTGGTTGACCGTGTGCTCAAAAAAATGATGGCCTCGGGCGAGTTGCAAAAACTTTATGACGCCTGGTTTGTGCAGTTGGTGCCAGGTGAAACGCAGGCACTGGAGTTGCCCATGAATGCATTGACCCGGGACTATTTCCGGCGTCCTGTTGAGTTGTCTTTTTAAGGTGAAGCTGATGTCATCCCAACCCCTCTTGGAAATAGAAAACCTGCACAAGTGGTTCGGCAAATTCCACGCCCTCAAGGATTGCTCGCTGCGCGTTCACAAAGGCGAAAAAATCGTGATCTGCGGCCCGTCTGGCTCGGGCAAATCCACTTTGATTCGCTGTGTGAACCAGATCGAACGGCACGAGGCGGGGGACATTCGTTTCAATGGCGTCAAGCTCGACGACTCGCGTGCCGCCGTGCAGGCCCGCAAAGGCATTGGCATGGTGTTTCAGCAGTTCAACTTGTTCCCCCATCTGACCATACTGAACAACCTCATGCTGGCACCCACGCTGGTACAGGGCTTATCCGCCAGCCAGGCACGGGCCAAAGCGATGGAGTTGTTGGCTCGCGTGCGCATTGCCGAGCAGGCACCTAAGTTTCCGGGTCAGTTGTCCGGCGGCCAGCAACAGCGCGTGGCCATTGCACGTTCGCTGGCGATGTCGCCGGAATTGATGCTTTTTGACGAGCCCACTTCTGCGCTCGATCCCGAAATGGTGGGCGAGGTACTCGATGTGATGCAAGACCTGGCCCGGCAAGGGATGACCATGATCGTCGTGACCCACGAAATGGGATTTGCGAAAAAGGTGGCCGACCGCGTGGTGTTCATGGAAGACGGCCGCATCCTGGAAGACCAGGCGCCGTCGAAGTTTTTCGAGAACCCACAAAGCGAGCGCACCCGAGCCTTCCTCGGAAAAATTCTTCAGCACTAAGGCCTAGCAAATGACTTATGTATTAGCGCTCCACGGAGGGGCGGGAACGATCCAGCCGGGTGATCCTAACGAGGGTGCGTACCACGAGGCCATGCGGGTAGCGCTGCAAACGGGCGAAAAAGTATTGTCGGCCGGTGGATCATCAATGGATGCAGTGGTGGCCGCTGTGATGTCCATGGAAGACTGCCCTCTGTACAACGCGGGCCATGGCGCCGTCTTCAACTCAGTGGGGGAACACGAACTCGACGCCGGGGTGATGGACGGCCGCACCTTGGCGGCCGGCGCGATTGCCGGTGTGCGTACGGTTCGTCACCCCATCGAAGTGGCCAGGCTGGTGATGGAAGAGGGGCGCTGCGTCTTGTTGTGCGGAATTGGCGCCGATCAATTCGCCGAGGAAAAAGGCTTGGTCCCGGTGCCCAATCATTTTTATTCCACGGACCACCGCTTGAAACAGCTCCATCGCGTTCGGGCCGTAGGGAGCCAGGCCATGGCACTGGACCATGGTTTGGCCTCTTCTCAGAACCCGGAATTGGTCAACGCCAAGATGGGGACGGTGGGCGCCGTGGCGCTGGATTTGCAGGGCAATCTTGCAGCGGCCACTTCAACCGGTGGCATGACGAACAAAAGGGTGGGTCGGGTGGGTGATACGCCCATCGTGGGCGGTGGTGTTTATGCCAACAACCGCAGTTGTGCCGTGTCGGCCACCGGCACCGGTGAGCAGTTTTTGCGCGCCTGCGTGGGCCACGACATCCATGCCCGCATGGTTTACGGTGGCGCGACGCTGGTCGATGCCGCAAAAGCGGCCATGATGGAGACGGTCGCCGGGTTGGGTGGCGTGGGCGGCGTGATTGCCATCGACTGCCAAGGCGCGCTGGCCATGCCCTACAACAGTGTGGGCATGTACCGGGGGTGGCTGCGCCAGGGCGAGGCGCCGCAGACACGGGTGTTTGCGAATTCCTCTGTTGAGTTTGCATAGCCTGAGCACAGAAAGTGCGCTTGAGCGCTCTGGCCTCCGTGGCGGCATTGCCGCGAAACGCAGGAATGACCCTCCATGAATTTCAATGAAAGCAAATTGCCATGAGTGACAGCCAATCCATCGAGGCCACCCGGCTGCTGGCCACTTGGGCAACGACCGTTTCAAACCAATGGAACCCCAAAGTTCGTGCCATTGCCGAACAAGAGTTGGAAGACACGGTTGCTGCCGCCATTGCGGGCAGTGGCGACGTGGGTTGCGCGAAGTTGCGGTCCCTGTGTGAAAGCGGAGACATCCCTGTTGTCGGGCAGCGTGCAGGAAGCAGTGCGCTGTGGGCCACGCTGCACAACGGAACCGCTGCCCACGCCATGGAACTGGACGACATGTTCTTTGTGGCGGGCGGCCATTTTGGCTGCGCTGTGATTCCCGCCATCTGGGCCACGGCTTGGCAGCGTGACGCGTCGCTGGACGACATGCTCGACGCCATCATCGTCGGCATGGAAGTGATGGCCCGGGTGGGCATGGGCATAGGCCGCCCTCACATTTTGCGGGGCTGGCACGGCACACAAACCTTGGGTGCGATTGCGGCTGCGGCGGCTTGTGCGCGTTTGATGAAGTTCGACGTTGACGGGATGACCCATGCCATCAGTGCAGCCGTGTCACAAGCGGCTGGACTGAAGGTGCAGTTTGGCACCGACATCAAACCCGTGCATGCGGGTTTTGCGGCGAAGTCGGGTTGGTTGGCTGCGCAACTGGCGGCGGCAGGCCTGCAGGGCAGTGCGGTGGCGCTGGAAGGCAAGGCGGGGTTTGGCGACCTGTATGCCGGCAACTTACCCGCTGATTGGTCGAACATGATGCAGACACACGATGTTCCTCTGGTGGTTGAAACCCATGGCATCGCGTTCAAGCTCTACCCCAACTGCGCGTCGGCGCACCGTTGCATCGATGCGGTCAGGGCGATTCAAAACGAGGTGGGGTTTTCGGCAGAGGATGTGGCTCAGGTGGTGGGTTTCGTCGGACCGGTGAACTACGAAAACCTCAAATACGGCAATCCCACAACACCTCGTCAGGCCATGTTTTCCTTGCCCTATGCCGTTGCCTCGGCGTTGCGCTACGGCACGGTGGAGCTGGCTGACTTCACACCGCAAGCCGTCAATGACCCGGAAACAAGGAAATACCTTCCACTTGTGGACATGCAGGTCACACCTTTGGCTGAGACCGAAAAAGAAACCGCCACCAACTTGTTTGCCCATAAAGCCATCGTCAAGCTGAACAACGGCCAAATTCATGAGAAAGAGATCAAATATGCGCGCGGCATGGCCCAGAACCCACTGTCAACTTCAGAACGCCTTGCGAAGTTCAAACAATGCACGGAAGGTATCGTGCCGGCCACACAGTTAAAAGAGCTTCAAGCTTTGCTTAAGTCACCTTGGGGCCAAAGAAGCCGGTCGTTGCTCTCGCTGTTGCAGTTTGAAGCCAAAGTGGATGATGGGTCTCGGTTCTGTCGCGTGGCAAAGCGACAGTGACAGACGTACCTGACGCAGTCCGAGCTCGACAGATGCCAGCCCTCGGCGTAGGCCATGTGAACCTGGTGGTTCCATCCACCAAGCTGGAGGTTCTTCGTATCTTCTACTGCGACGTGGTGGGACTGACCATAGGTCATCGGCCCCCATTGGAGCGCAACGGCTATTGGCTTTATGCAGGTGCACGTGACGTGCTTCACCTGACCGAGCCTTTGGAGGGCGAGGTGCGTCAACTTGCAGACGGTGCCACCACCTATGACCACCTTGCATTCCAATGCCAGGACATGGCTGCATCGGAGGGCTGGCTCAAGTTGTTCGGCGTACCGTATCGAAAAATCCGCGTGCCTGAGCAGCCGAAGATTCAGTTGTTTTTCCGTGATCCTTTAGGACACGGCGTGGAACTGGAGTTTGTCGCTGACGACCGAACAGTTACCCGGTGATCGATGGAGGAAAACTGAAATGCGGTTTGTGGTGATTTTTGAGGACAGCCCCGACATGGTGGCCGTGCGTCTCAGGCTAGAGCCAGAGCACCTGGCCTTTCTGAACGCCCACCGCGATGAAATTCCCATGGCCGGCGGTTTGCGCCATGAACACGGCGGTGCCTACGTCGGCGGGCTGTGGGTGTTTGAAGTGGACAGCAAGCAACGTGCGGTAGAGCTCATTGAACAGGACCCTTATTTCATTGCCTGTCCGCGTGCCTACCGGCTGTTGGCTTGGGGCAAAGCACTGCCGCAGTACCTGGTGACGCTTTGAAAGCGTTTTCCAGGTTCGCCGTCCATCTGGGCCGCAGCGAGCGGTTTGGGCATTGAGCACGTCAAGGTTGACGCGCATACCCACGCGGTAGCCGAGTGTGTGGCTTCCAGGGCCAGTTGGCTAGAAGACTCTGCGGCTTCCAGTGTTGGTATCCGCACTCCCTCTCGCCCATTTTCAGGAACAAAGCAAAAGCTCAGTCTCGGAACATCGTTGATGTTTGGACTGGGTTTTTCATAAACAGCCCACCTAACCTGGTGGTTACCCTGAAATACCATGCATGATCAATGACCACCTATGTTCTTCCGGCATCAAAATTGTCACGCACGCGCAATGGGATAGCGCTATCATTTTTCTAATCGCCCGGCATGTAATGGGGTGTAACTTGGAAGTGAGGGTGCTGATCGTGAAGCTGGCAATCGTTTTTATCCATTTGCTGGCCACGTGCATGGTTCTTGGAATCATCATGGTGGCAGATTTTAGGTTTTTCAGAAAAATATCTAATTATAAATTGATATTGCCAGCACCATCTATTTTTGAGCGCCAACTGGTTGCGAGTTGCTTGATGGTGTTATGGATAACTGGCCTAACGCTGATCATACTCGGGCAGTTGGAAAACCCGCAGTATTTAAACAATCAAAAACTACAGGCAAAAATTGCGCTTGTTTGTTTAATTACCCTGAATGCGGCAATTCTGCATCTCGGTGTTTTTCCATTTCTTGAAAAACAAGTGCCACTGTACAAATGGAAAACTTCAAAACTTGGGCTGACCTGCTGTAGCGTCGGATTGTCCAACAGTATGTGGATGTACTGTGCATTTCTCGGTATCGCACGACCTTGGAATTTTACAATTCAAAGGGAATATGTTTGGGCGATCGCGTTTATTCTATGGGTTTCTTTGGCGATCACGATTCAGTTCACGCTGACCGTTGCAGCCAGAAATCGGCCTGTACACCGCATGGATTGGCTGGACAAAATAAAGTATGGATTTCGAGTTATCAACGAGAATTCTTCTGACATCGATGACTCTGTTTCAGAAACCCAAACTCATTCTGTTGGTCGCAGTTCGGACGTCCTACATGAAAACAAGGAATCTACGCCTGTTGTGCAAAGCCTGATTTCGTCAGATTTGCAGGCCCAAGAGCAGGCTTATGACTACCGGCAACCTCAGCATGCGTGAGGACTGCTTCCGTGGAACCGGAGCAATACCGGCGCAACTTGGACGCCGGTTTCTAAGTTGCCATTGAGCGCAGACCAGGCCGGTGAACAAGAACGTATCGATCGTGGGCCGCAGATGCGCCGAGCTAAAGACGGCGCGTGCATTGCAGATGTCAGGCATGCCCGGCGCGGTCTTCGTCGAGGATCACGCGCACGTCAAGGACGTGGGCAACCCGTGCACACCATACCCCGGAGCGTGGCTTGATTGGCAGGCTTTAACTCAGGGCTTGCTGTCACCGAACAGCGTTCGTTCGTGCAGAGATCGTTGGCCCCTTGGGGTATCCCTTGTGCCAAAGATACCGCCACCGAGGCATGTCACAGTGCCCACGGCCACCGGCCACGTGGCGCTATGGATTGGGCCTAAGGCCGCAGCAAGCGATTCGCCGCCTCCACATCCGCCGGTTTGAGCTGCCCCGCCGCCTGCCGCAGTTTCAAACCGTTGAGCACCACGTCGTAACGCGCTTTGGCCAGGTCGCGCCGTGTGGTGTAGAGCTGGGTTTGGGCGTTGAGCACGTCCAGGTTGACGCGCACACCCACCCGATACCCGAGCTGCGTGGCTTCCAGGGCCAGTTGGCTGGAGGACTCAGCGGCTTCCAGCGCAGCCACCTGGGCGCGGCCGGATTCCACGCCGAAGTAGGCGCTGCGTGTGGCCTGGGCGGTGCTGCGTTTGGCTGCTTCGAGGTCGTTGCGGGTTTTTTCTTCCAGCACCAGGGTTTCTTTGATTCGGTTTTGCACCGACAAACCGGCGTACAGCGGCCAGTTCAGTTGCAGGCCAGCGGAGGCCGTTTGGGTGGTGCCAGGCACGGAGTTGACTCCAGTGGCACCGATGAATTTATTGGCCCCCAAGGAGGCCACGGCGTCCAGGGTGGGCAAGTGGCCTGCGCGTGCTTTTTCGGTTTCGAGCTGGGCGATGTCTGCTGCCAGTTGGGCGCGTTGCACGGCGGGGTGCAGGGCGGCTTGGCTGACCCAAGCGTCTACCGATGCGGGCGCAGTAGCGGGCAGTGCGACCGGTGTGGCCAAAGGGCTGGGGGTGACGCCGCTGCGGCCTACCAGCACGTCCAGGGCAATCCGTTTCACACGCAAATCGTTCTCTGCGGCAATTTCCTGTGCGGTGGCCAAATCGAACTTGGCCTGCGCTTCCCGGGTGTCGGTGATGGTTTGGGTGCCGACTTCAAAATTACGTTTGGCAGAGGCCAGTTGCTCCGCAATGGCGGTTTTGTTGGTGCGGGTGGTTTCCAGCGCGTCTTGCGAGGCCAGGACATCGAAATACGCCTGGGCGACACGCACGATGAGGTCTTGTTCTGCGGTTTCCAAATCCCACTTCGACAACTCCAGCGTGCGCTGCGCTTGATCGATGGTGACGCGGCTGGTTTTGTTGTAAAGCGGCTGGCGGCCTTGCAACGTGGCGGCGTGGGTGGTGGAACCCCGGTTCACCCCGCTGGGCAATTCGCTTTCCGAGCGGGTGCTGCTACCCACCAGCGTGGCAGTGGGGCGCAAGAGCGAATCGGCCTGTGCGGCCTTGTAGCGTGCAGAATCGGCAAGGTTCTTAGCGGCCAGGTAAGTGGCGTCGTATTGACGGGCTGCTTCATAGAGTTGCAGCAAGCTTTGGGCTTGCACCCAACCTGCGGCGGTCAGGCCCAGTGCGAGGACCAGGGCGTTGCGTTTCCAAGGGCGGTTAGGCACTTGGGGGCCGAGGCTCTCAGGGGCAAGTCGCAAAAAAGACATGGCGTTCTTTCAAAAGTAAGGGCACAAAAGCGGCTTCAACCGACAAAACTCCATCGGCAGGTTTAATAACGCGGCACCGACGGGTCAACCAGGGTTGACCATGCATCCATGCCGCCACTGAGATTGACCACATCGCTCCAACCTGACGACTCTAAATAGCGGCCCACCTGGGCGCTGCGTACGCCGTGGTGGCAAATGCAAACCGTGGTTTGGTCGGGTGCCCATTGCTGCATGGCGTCGGGAATCTGGCTCATGGGGACAGCCCGCAACTCAACACCGGGCAAGGCGAGAGATGCCAGAGCGACTTCCCACGGCTCGCGCACGTCCAGCAACACCGCTTGCGGATGCGCGGCCAAAAAATCCAGCAACTCGGTGGGGTGCACGGACTGCATGTGTCGGGTGGGGCTCAGAACTGAAAACGGCTGGGCTCGTCAAAACCAGGCAGGCGGGCTGCAACGGTGTCGAAGAGTTCGGTGCCATGCACGCTGCCTTGTGCATTGCGGCTGTAAAGCGTGGCTTGCATGACGGGTTCTTGGCCGACGATGGCCAGCAATCGGCCACTGCTCGCTTTGAGCTGATTGAAGAGTGCCTTGGGCACCGCCGGCACGGAACCTGCCAGAAGCACCACATCAAACGGAGCTTGCTCCGCCAAACCCTGGGCCATGTCGCTGGTCTTGACCTCGCGCAGGGCCACATTGGTCGAGCCTGCTTGGCTGAGGGCGGATTTGGCCAGCTGCAGGATGTCGGCGTCACTCTCGATCACCGTTACTTGCTGCGCCTTGTGGCCGAGCAGAGCCAGCAGGTAACTGGAGTTGGCGCCCAGCACCAGCACACGCTCATGTTTTTGAACGGCAAGTTCCTGTGCCAGACGGGCTTCCACTTTGGGGGTGAGCATGAAGCGGCCGTGGGGAAGGGGCACTTCGGTGTCCACAAAAGCCAGGGCGCGGTGCTGCGCCGGCACAAAGTCTTCTCGTTTGAGCACGGACAGCAGCGAGAGGATGGACGGATCCAGCACATCCCAAGGGCGAATTTGCTGCTCAATCATGTTGAAGCGGGCTTGTTCAATGTTCATTTTTTCCTCTGAAAGTCGGTGTGCAAATAAGGGGGAGATTTTAGGATGCGGTGTTTGCGGCTTGAATGCGACGACGCCCCCAGCGCCCCCGGCTCCACAACACCAGGTCGTCGAGGTAGCAGTAAATCACGGGCACCACGACCAGGGTCAAGAGCGACGACGTGACCACCCCGCCAATGACCGCCTGGCCCATGGGCGCGCGTTGTTCTGAGCCTTCTGACAGTGCAAACGCCAGCGGAACCATGCCAAACACCATGGCCAGGGTGGTCATCAAGATGGGGCGCAGCCGCACCTGGGCCGCGTGCAGCAGGGCTGCTTCGCGGTTCATGGGCGGCACGTCGGCGCCGAGGCCATGTTCACCTTGGCGCGAACGAATCGCAAAGTCGATCAACAAAATGGCGTTTTTGGTGACCAAGCCCATCAGCATCACGATGCCGATGATGCTGAACATGTTGAGCGTAGAGCCAAACATCAAGAGCGTGAGCACCACACCGATCAGTGTCAGTGGCAGCGAACTCATCAAGGCCAAAGGTTGCAAAAAACTGTGGAACTGGCTGGCCAGAATCATGTAGATGAAGATCACTGCCAGGCCAAGCGCACCCACGGCGTAATTGAAGGACTCGTTCATGTTTTTGGTGGACCCACCGAAGCTGTAGCGGTAGCCGGGCGGGAAGGCGGTGGCGTCGAGTATTTTTTTGATGTCTGCCGAAACATCACCCGAGCTTCGGCCCAAGGCGTTGGCGTCAATGTTGATTTCGCGGTTCAAATCGCGGCGGTTGATCTGCGACAGGCCTGTAGCGGCCTCCACCGTGGCCACTTGCGACAGGCGCACCACGCGGCCGCTGCCATCAGAGGCGGCTGCCACCGGGATGGGCAGGTTGCGAAGGTCTGCAACTGAATCGCGCAACTCGGGTGGCAGACGCACCAACACGTCGTAACTTTCGCCGTCGGGTGCACGCCATGTGCCTGCGGAGGTGCCTGCAAGCCAGGTGCGCAGGCTGTTGGACAGGCTGTTGACATTCAGGCCCAGATCGGCGGCCGCTTCACGTTGCGGAGTCACGGTGACAGTGGGTTTGTCGGGTTTCAAGCTGCTGTCCAAGTCCACCACGCCGGGCAGCTCTCGCAGTTGGGCCATGATGCCGCTGGAGAGTTTTTCCAACTGTGCAAGGTCAGGGCCCTGGATAGAAAACTGCAAACTTTTGCCACCTCCCACATCGGTTTGCCCGATGTTGGTGATGGTGATGCCAGGGATGCTTGCCAACTGCTGGCGCAGTGCGACAGACAACTCGGTCACGCTGCGCTGCCGGTCTTTGCGGTCCACCAGGCGCACATAAATGGCGCCATAGATTTTCCCGGCCGTAAAGCCACTGTTGATGGTGGTGACGGTGTATTTCACCTCGGGTAGTTGGCGCAGCAACTGGTCGATTTGTTGGGCGCGTTTTTCAGTCACCTCGATGGACGAGCCCACCGGGGTGTAGAAATTGAGGGTGGTTTCAGACAAGTCGGCCTTGGGTACAAACTCGGCGCCCAAAAGGGGAATGAGGCCAAAACTGCCGACGAAGGTGGCCAATGCAATGGCCAACGTCGCCAGTTTGTGCTGCAGCGACCAGCCCAAAATGGCCTGGTAGCGGCCTGACAACCAGGTGGTGAACCGGTCAAATGCGGCGGTCACACGCCCCAGGGTTTTTCGGTACCAGGGGCTGGGGGAGGGCGGGTCGTGCCATACGCTTGACAGCATGGGGTCCAGCGTGAAACTCACGAACATCGAGATGAGCACCGCGGCCACGATGGTCAGCCCGAATTCGTGGAAAAACTTGCCCACGATGCCGCCCATGAAACCGATGGGCAAAAAAACCGCCACGATGGACAAGGTGGTGGCCAGCACCGCCAGGCCAATTTCCTGGGTCCCATCCAACGCGGCCTGTCGTGGAGATTTGCCCATGTGCAAATGGCGCACGATGTTTTCTCGCACGACGATGGCATCGTCGATCAACAGGCCCACACACAAACTCAGCGCCATCATGGTGATGGTGTTGATGGTGAAGCCCAGCACGTACATAAAAAGAAAAGTGCCAATCAGCGCAATCGGCAAAGTCAGCCCGGTGATGACGGTGGAGCGCCACGAGTTCAAAAACAAAAACACAATCAACACCGTCAGCGCCGCGCCCTCCAGCAGCGTGCGTTTCACATTGGCCACCGACACCCGAATGCCGCGCGAGTTGTCCCGATTGACTTCAATGCGCACGCCGGGCGGGGTCAGGTTCTTGGCGCCGTCGAGCGCCGCCAGCAAACCGTCCACCACCGCAATCGTGTTTTCGCCCTGGGATTTCTGAACGCTGAGCAATACGGTGCGCTGGCCGTTGTACAGCGCAAGGCTTTCGGTTTCCTGCGGGCCGTCGATCACGTCGGCCACTTGCCACAGCTTGATGGAGCTGCCGCCTTTGCGAACCACCACGATGTCGCGAAAGTCTTGCGGGTTCACCACACGCGCATTGATTTGCACCACACGCTCTTGCTCCGCAGAGCGCAAATTGCCCATGGGCAGCTCTTGGTTCTCGCTGCGCAAGGCGGCCAGCACCTGGTCCACGCTGACACCCAGGGCTTCCATCTGGCTTGGTTGCAGGTGGATGCTGATCTGGCGTTTCACCCCGCCCACCACACTGACAGAGCCGACACCGCGCACGTTCTCCAGCCGCTTTTGCAGCACCTGAGAAGCCCAGGTGGTCAGGGCCTGGGGAGAGGTTTTGTCGTCTTCAGAGATCACCGCCACATTGAAGATCGGGGCGCTGGCAGGGTCAAAACGCGAGATGCGCGGCTCCTTGACTTCGTCACGCAGGCTGGGGCGTACCAAGGCCACTTTTTCCCGCACGTCTTCGGCGGCTTTGCGGCCGTCGACATCGAGGTTGAACTCAATGATGACCACCGAGGTGCCTTCGTAAGACCGCGAGTACAACGAGCTGATGCCCGCCACCGTGTTCACCGCCTCTTCAATTTTCTTGGTGACCTCGGTTTCAACAATTTCCGGCGATGCGCCGGGATAGTCCATGGACACCACCACGGTGGGAAAATCGATGTTGGGAAATTGGTCAATCGCCAAGCGCTGGTAGCTGAACAGTCCCAGCACCACAAACGCGAGCATGACCATGGTGGCCATGACGGGGTTCTGGATGCTGACGCGGGTGAACCACATGGTGAGTGATCAGCGCGGCGAGGCGGTGCTGGCCGCAGCGGTGCCGGTTGCAGTGGGCGAGGCTGGACGCCACTGCACCTGGGTGCCGCTGCGCAAACTGCCCACCAACCCGCGCAACACCAGCGTGCCTTCGGGCAGCGGTGGGTTGAAAAGGACCACAGCCTGGGTTTTGCCCTCGATGGTGGCCTCGCCCCGTTCGGCGATCATCACAGGGCGCTGTTGCACTTCACCATCCACCACCACTTGAACCACGGGCGTGTCCTGCTCGACCCGCACCGCAGATGCGGGCAGCGCCAGGGCCTTGCGTCGGTCGATTTCAATGTGTCCACGCGCGAACAAACCTTGGCGCAGGGCGGGGCTGTTGCCGCCGGTGGGCGTCAAGCTCAAATACACCAGCACCGAACGGCTGCCGCTTTGGGTGCTGGGGTTGATGCGGCTGACTGTGGCCAACACCACAGCGTCCAAACCTTCCACTTGCAAACGTGCGGTTTGGCCCACGCGCACCCAGGCGACGTCGTCGGGTGCCAGCGCCGCTTCCAGTTCCAACTGGCGAATGTCCACGATCTCCAAAATGCGAGCGTCCACGCCCACACGTTCACCCACCTGTGCCAGTCGGGCCGACACCTGCCCAGAAATGGGTGACACCAAACGTGCATCACCCAATGCCTTGCGCGCCAGCTCGACAGCCGCCTGGGCCGCTTCGTAGTTGGCTTTGGCTGCGTTGTCGTTGGCCAGGGAGGTGTCCAAGGCGGTGGACGAAATAAACCCCTGGGCTACCAGCGAGCGGTTGTTGGCCAGGTTGCGCTGCGTCACTTCCCACTGCGCGCGGCTTGCGGCTGCGGTTTGCTGCGCTTGACGCAGGCGCCATTCAAACTCCGTGGTGTCAAGTTGTCCCACCACTTGGCCGGCCTGAACGCTGTCGCCCTCGCGCACCGTCAGTGATTTGACTTCAGAGGCCACCTTGGCCTTGATGTTCGCGGTTTGAAGCGCTTTGAGTCCACCCGAGACATTCACCGTGCGGCTGAATTCCACCGGCACCACGCGCCAGACATCGGCCTCACCCAGCACCAGTGGCGGCACGACCGCGGCCACCTGCAGGGTCTGCCGGGCCAGTTGGCGCTGGTGCAGCGTGCGCCAAACCAGGCCGCTCACCACCAGCAATACCAACAAGACCACCCCCCAGGTTTTGACAAACTTCATGCGGGTTTTTGGCCTTTTGGACGGCTTGAGGTTGAACCCGCCACTTTGGTCTTTTTGACCGCAGCTTGGGGCTCAGCACGCAACAAACCTGACAGCACCACATCAATGTGCGTGGCCAATACCGAGGCAGGGTCGGGCGGATCAGGCTGCAAATGGCAGGCACCCAGAGAATGTTTGTGCAGGCACAAAAACATCATGGGCGCAAACATCACCACCGTCATTTCTTTCAAAGGAACCTGGCGGAACTCCCCGCGGTCGATGCCGCGCTGAATGGTGCGAGCGAACAACGTCTGGGCGGGAGTCATGACCTCGCGCACGTAGAACTCGGCAATCTCAGGGAAATTTCGCACCTCGGACAACATGATCTTGTGGATGGCCGACGCGGGCGTATTGCCCACCCGCTCCCACCAGGTGCTCACCAGGTACTTGAGCAGGTCGCCCGTGCTGCCTTCGTAGCTGTCTAAGGTGTCTGAGCCCTCCGCAATCAAGTTCGAGAGGTTTTCGCGGATCACGGCTTTGAGCAGGTCTTCCTTGCTGGGGTAGTACAGATAGAGCGTTCCCTTGGACACACCCGCCCGGGCGGCCACTTCTTCTGACCGTGTGGCGGCAAACCCTTTTTCGCCAAACAACGCCAAAGCCGCGTCCAGCAGTTCTTGCGGACGCGCTTCTTTGCGGCGTTGACGGGTGGGCGTTGTGGGCATGTGGCAATGATACTGACCGAATGGTCAGTAATGTAGCGCGAGTGCTGTGCGAGGGCAACCCAAGGGGCATCGGGCGTGACGGGCTTGGTTCACAGTTTGAACATCAGCATGGCAAAGGCGCCTGTCGATGTTTTTTGTCGGGTCAACGGGCTGTCGCTGGCATTGCCCAAGAGGCTGGTGCTGTTCAAACCCAGCGACACCATGGTCCGTGGGTTAATCGAAGTCATCAAACCCACCTGGAAGCGGATGTCTCTCAGCCCACCCTCGGGCGCGTAGGCCTTATAGCCAGCACGGCTGGCCTCCTGTGGACTGACACCAAAGAGGCTCTGCATCGCCGACCGATTGGCGGCGGTGGCCGTCAACGAGCCCATCAAACGCCAGGATGGGGTGATGGGGATGGCGCTGCGCAGGCCCAAATCGGCCAAAACGCCGTCTCGGTCTTTGCCGCTGCCTGCACGCAGAGACGATGTCAGCGTGAGGGCTGGCAAGAACCGGTAGCTCACAAAGCCGCCCAGTTCCACGCGGCTGGGAACGTCATCCATGCCTTTGAGTGCGTCTGCATCGCTGGCGTCCCGTCCCAAATCAAAGGTCGCCCGAACACCCCAGGACAGCGTATCGCTGGGCCTGAATTGATACCCCATACCGCGTGTTCCGGCAAACCAGCCGTTACTCCAGCGTGCAGACAGCACAGGCAAAGCGCGGGTATGCTGCAAGTTTGATCCCAGATAGCGGGCTTGGTGCGCCACGCCCACACCCAACAAGACCTCTGAAGAGCCTGTCATGGGTGCGTCCAGCGGTGGGCCTTCCTGGGCTTGAGATGATGTTGCCAAGACCAGTAAAGTGGCCGTCGCCCATCTGGCCCTTGAGCCCTTGAGGTGCAGCGTGTTCAGCAGCGGGGTTGTCATGAGCAACTCCCCGTGCGGCGGGCGTTCACCGTCTGGTTCAACGTCAACGTTCCGAAGGCACTTTTTGCAATCAAGCGTTGTTGAATCACAGCGTTGTCGGCGCTGCTGGTGCCTGAACCCGATCCTTTCATCTCGCCCATGCCGCCCTTGCAGACGGAGACCCAAGACGACGCCCCTGCATCGCGCTTCATGTCCTGAAGCTCGCAATTCAAAGGAGAGCGGCTGCGGCTGGCATGTTGGATCGCGGCTTCCAACAGTGTTTTCTCTGGCGCAGATCCAAGCGGTTCGTTGGCCAAACACACCTCGCCTTGTTCTTGTTTGCCGCCCATGGGACCGCCCTCCATGGACACTGAAAACTGCCATCGACCGCCTTGCGGGCGCGTCGGGGTTTGCGTTTGTGCGACGGCGGCCAATGAGGCACCGCAACAGAACACGAATGACAACATTGAAATTGAGCGCACTTCGGGCTCCAGTTGTTGAGACCTTGTCAGCCTAAGCAACCGGTGGTTGGCGCGTGCGTTTGTTTTGTGTCAGAAATTGACCTTGGGCGTGAGCTTGACTTGTGCCGACACAAACCGTCATGAAGCGTAAACACGGTGCAGCAAACCGACGAGGTGGCCGAGCCCCCATCGGCCAGCCCGTCCTTTTGTGTCATCAGGTGTCATTCAGTATGCGGTGTGACATGGTGTCGTATGCGCCCGTCCCGCAGCGCGGCCATGCAGGCTAAATTGCCAGCCACGGTCATGAATTCAACAGCAATGACTTCGTTCCCGCTTGCCAGTCAAGGCCTGATTGATTGGTCGATTTTTCCAATGAATGTGTGCCCAGGCACTGCGTGCATTGATTTACCCAGAGTGATCCGATTCTCATGAAATTCAAACCATGGATGCTGATGGCTGCGGCGCTGGTTTTGGCGCTGTTTGCTGCGGGGATTTTGTTGTGGATGCCGCAGCCAGCGGAGGCTCCCAAGGCGACCGACGACAGATTCCTTACCCAGGCGGTGGACCGAGGCGATGTGGCACGGGTGGTTCGGGCCAGCGGCGCACTCAGCCCGGTGAACCTGGTGCAAGTGGGATCCCAGGTTTCCGGCACCATCAAGCGGCTGCATGTGGACTACAACTCGCCCGTGAAAGCAGGCCAACTGCTGGCCGAACTGGATGCCACCTTGCTGGAAGCTGAGTTGGCCCAAGCCAATGCCCAGTTGCGCAGTGCGCAGGCCAATTTGGCGGCGGCGCAAATTAAATTCACGCGCACCCAGCAACTGGCCAAAGAGGGTTTTTATTCCGGTGCCGAGCTGGACAACGCCTTGTCAGCCATGAACGTGGCCCGGGCCCAAATGCAGCAACAGCAAGCGGCGGTGGCACGTGCCAAAACCAACATCGGTTTTGCGCAGATCCGATCCCCTGTCAACGGCACCGTGGTCTCCAAAGAGATTTCAGTCGGGCAGACCGTGGCCGCCACGCTGCAAACCCCGGTGCTCTTCAAAATTGCGCAAGACCTGCGCGAAGTGCAAATTGAAACCAATGTGTCCGAGGCCGACATCGGCTTGCTGCGCGAGGGGCAGGAGGTGTCGTTCACCGTGGACGCTTTCCCCGACCGCTTTTACAAAGGCGTCGTCCAGCAGATACGCAATAACCACACGCTGCAGCAAAACGTGGTGACCTACACCGCTGTGGTTCGCTCGATGAACGAAGACCTCAGCCTGCGCCCCGGCATGACGGCTTATGTGGCGGTCACCGTGGCGCGTCGTGCGGGCGTGCTCAGGCTGTCCAACGCGGCCTTGCGTTACGAGCCTGCCAAAAACACCACGTCAACCAGTGCAACCGCCCAGAGCACCCAACGTGTGGTGTGGCGGCCGGACGCCAGCGGCCAATTGCAGGCAGTGGCAGTGACATTGGGCTTGAGCGATGGCCGCTACACCGAGCTGTTGTCGGGCGATTTGCGCGGCGGTGACCCCCTGGTCATCGGCGAGAAGGTGCCCAGCGCGTTTTCAGGTCCCAAAATTTTTTAACCCATGTCCAGTTTCATCGAATGCCAGCAACTCAGCCGCGTGTTCGACGCAGGTGGCCAGCCTTTCCATGCCTTGCGCGATGTCAACCTCCGCATCGACCGTGGCGACTTGGTGGCGATCGTGGGTGCGTCGGGTTCGGGCAAGTCGACCTTACTCAACGCGATCGGCGGCTTGGACAGGCCCAGCAGCGGGCGCATCTTGATGGACGGCGCCTCCATGGCCGACCTGTCTGAGCCTGCCCTGGCAGACCTGCGCAACCGCATGATTGGTTTTGTATTTCAGCAGTTCAACCTCTTGCTCCGCTACAGCGCTTTACGGAATGTGGAACTGCCCTTGATCTACGCCGGCCACAACGCCAACCAGCGGCACCAACGTGCGCAAGGCTTGCTCACTGGTTTGGGCCTGGGAGCGCATTTGCACAAACGCCCCACGCAAATGAGCGGGGGCCAGCAACAACGGGTCGCCATTGCACGTGCCTTGGCCAACCAGCCTGGTTTGATCCTGGCCGACGAGCCCACCGGAGCGTTGGACTCCCAGACCAGCGCCGACGTCATGGCCTTGCTGATTGGCCTGAACCGCGAACAAGGCATCACGGTGGCCATCGTCACCCATGATCCTTCGGTGGCAGCCCGCTGTGACCGCGTGATTGGATTTGCCGATGGGCGCGTGGTCGAAGACCGCCGTCAAGGGAGGGCGGCATGAGCGGCCTGTCCGTGCGACGCTTTTTTCCTTTGATGCAAGAGGCCTTGCTTGCGCTCAACGCCAACCGCTTGCGCTCGGCGCTGACCATGCTGGGCGTGGTGATTGGTGTGGCGTCGGTGATTTTGATGTTGGCGATAGGCGAAGGTTCGCGCAGGCGCGTCGAAACCACGATTTCATCGCTGGGCAGCAACCAACTCATCGTGCTGTCCGGTGCAGCCGGCAATGCGGGCATTCGCAGCGGGGCGGGCAGCCTGCCCAACCTCAGCCTGGATGACGCAGCCGCCATTGCCGAGCTTTACAGTGTGGCCGCCGCTGCGCCTGTGGCCAACATCCCGGTGCAAGCGGTATTCGGCGCCAAAAACAAAGCCACCAGCGTCACGGGCACCACACCGTCCTATTTACGCATCAACAACATGACCTTGACCGCTGGTGTTTCTTTTACCGAAGCGGACGTGAGGGTCGCGGCCAATGTGGCCCTCATTGGCGCCACCGTGGCCAATGAACTCTTTGGCGAAGAATCGCCCATTGGGCAAATCATTCGCCTGCAGCGCCAAACCTTTGAAATCATTGGTGTGCTCAAAGCCAAAGGGCAGGGTTTTGGGGGTGGCGATCAGGACGACGTGATCATTCTTCCGGTCACCACCGCACAACGCAAACTCGCTGGCACGGTGTTTCCCAATACCGTGTCCATGATCATGCTGGAGTCTGGTTTGCCGCAGCAAAAGGGCTACACCGAACAAGAGGTGACGCGCCTGCTGCGTCAACGGCATCGCATCGCCCCCGGCGCCGAGAATGATTTTTCGGTGCGTGACGTCAGTGCACTCACTGAAACACTGCGATTGACCTCCAAAATTCTGTCTGTCCTGCTCGGCGCCATTGCCTTTATTTCTCTGATGGTGGGTGGCATCGGCATCATGAACATCATGCTGGTCAGCGTCACCGAAAGAACCCGCGAGATTGGTGTGCGCATGGCCTTGGGGGCCCGGCGTGCCAGCATCCTGGGGCAGTTTTTGATGGAGTCTATTTTTTTGTCGGTGGCCGGCGCCTTGATGGGTTTGTTGATGGGCTTCGGGCTGGGGTGGATCATTCAATGGTCTGGTGTGTTGACGCCGGTTTATTCCAGCACCTCCATCGCCCTGTCGGTGGGTGTGGCCGTCGCCGTGGGCGTGGGTTTTGGCTTTTGGCCAGCGCGAAGGGCGGCGCAACTGCAGCCCGTTGAAGCTTTGAGATACCAATGAACTAGTCTTACTGTGTCAGTAAGACTAGTGGAGCAGACGCATGCCAGACAACAGCCCCGGCTACGATGCCGACATGAGCAAGCCCTACCACTTGTTTGTGGTTGAAGACGACGCCTCGCTGCGCGAGATGTTGACCACCTACCTGGAGAAACAAGGTTTGGTGGTGACCACCATGTCCAGCGCCGAAGACCTGCTCAAACGCATCCACCGGCTGCGGCCCGACCTGATCGTGCTCGATGTTGGCCTGCCTGGCATGAACGGCCTGGAAGCCTGCCAGCGGCTGCGTTTGGAGGGTGATAAGGTGCCCATCATTTTGCTCACCGCCCGCAGCGAAGAAGTCGACCGCGTGATGGGGCTGGAGATGGGGGCCGACGACTACCTGGGCAAGCCCTTTTCGGCGCGTGAACTGCTGGCGCGCATTCGTGCGGTGATGCGCCGCGCCATCGCGCCGCCGGGGCTCACCTCTATGCAGCAGCCGACGGTGAACATTGGCAAGTTTGTTTTTTCCCCTTCGACCCGCAGCCTGCACTGCGGCCAAGAGGTGAGGGTGCTGAACACCGTTGAGTTCGCTTTGCTCGCGGAGTTGGTGGGCAATCCGGGCGTACCGGTGTCTCGCGAGCGTTTGCTGGCCGCATCCCATGGCCGGGGGGATACCTTGTTGCTGCGTGCGGTGGACACCGCCGTCATGCGCTTGCGCCGCCTGATCGAGCCTGACCCCTCCGAGCCACGTTACATCCAAACCGTTCGTGGCCACGGGTACATGTTTGTTCCACATGTGGGCACAGCCCGATGAATCGCCAGCCTCGTTCGCTGGTCTCACGCATGACCTGGCTGGTGGTGGGCGTGAGCATTTTTTCCTTGCTGCTGCACTTGGCGGTGAGCTGGTTGTGGGCCCATGAGGTGTCGGAGGATTTGGTGGATTCACTGTCCGGGCGTGTCACCTTGGCGCGTCAATTGCTGGAGCGTGCCCCACCCGAGCAGCGTCCTGCACTGGCCGCGTCCATCAGCAGGGCCCGTTTCACGGTTGAACACCTGGAAGCGCCGGGCTTGACCGCATCAACCGAACCGCCATTTCTGCCTGGCCAAGTGCTGCAGCGCATTCGGGAAGGTGCAGGGCCGAACTTCCATGTGCAACTGGCCGATCCCAGCTTGTCGGAGAACCGCGGCATCATTCAATTCGACTTCGACCTGGGCCATCCAAACCAGGTGAATGACTGGTGGCGAATCACTTACCGGGTGCAACCGCCTTTGCTCGCGGTGCTGGGTACCGGTTTGGGCTGGCTGGTTTTGGTGGGCGTGGGGGTGTTGCTCAGTCTGGTCATCGGTGTTCGTTCCATCGCCCGGCCCATGTCCCAACTGGCCAGCCGTTTGTCCGACCAGGGCAGCGGATTGCAACCCTTGGCCATGCCTGTGGGTGGGGGCGCGGAGATCCGCACCGTGGTCACCGCCTTCAACCAGCTGGTGGCCGAAGTTCAGCGCGCCGACCAAACCAAACAGCAAATGCTGGCCGGCGTGTCGCACGATTTACGCACGCCTTTGGCCCGTTTGCGGCTGCGCATCGAAACCCAATGCGATGAACTGATCGCTGAAGAGCTGACGGCGGATTTGTTAGCGGTAGAACGCATCGTGTCGCAATTTCTGGCCTATGTACAAGGCGACAGCAAAGCCGGCTTGGGCAAACCCGAGGCGGTGATGGACGTGGTGTCCTGGGTGGTGCTGGGGTTTGCAGAGCAAGGCAACAAAGTGGAATTCGTGCCCAGTCAACTGCGACTTGAATTGCCCGACCTTGCGGTTCAACGTGCACTGACCAACCTCATCGACAACGCCCTGTCCCACGGCATGGCCCCGGTGTTGGTGGCCCTGTCTTTTTACTACCGCGACGAACAAGGGCATGGTGTGCTGACCGTGTGGGACCACGGCCCTGGCATGAGCGAAGCCGAGTTTGAACGTGCGCAACTGCCCTTCGTGCGCTTGGACGACTCCCGCGCCGGGCTCGGTCACTGCGGGCTGGGTTTGGCCATCGTGGCGCAGATTGCACATCAGCTGGGCGGGCATCTGGAGCGTTGCAAATCGGCCGATGGCCGTTTTGGTGTTTCCCTTGTTTGGCCTTTGTCTTCAGGCCAACAAAACCACGAGGCACCTTAAGCGTTGTTCGCCGTCTGAGGGCGCAATGCCTGCAGACGGCGAAGACGCAGCTTCGAACTACGCTTGCAACGAAAGTTGTGGCACGTTGCTGTCAGTGCCGTAGGTGCTGTTGAGTTTGGAGATCAGCTGTTCCAGCGTTTTCTGCAGAGATGCGGTGTCGCGGTTTTGATTGCCAACACCGTCGGACTTCTTCTGGCCGGAGCCTTCACTGGTCTTGCCGATGGAGTCCAACAAAGACTGCAAAACGTTGTCGCCGGCCGGCGGTGCGGAAGCACCGCCCGAGCCACCACCAAAACTTTGCATCGTGCTTTGGAACTGGGACATCATGTCCTTCATGCCTTTTTCCATCTCAGCCTGCGTCAACGAGCCATTTCCATCCACATCCAACTTGTTGAATTGATTGGTTTGGTCTTCGCTGGAGATTCCAGCTTGGCCCATGGGGCTGTTTTGCACCATGGAGCCAAACTCTTTGGCGTCGATGCCGCCCGAGCCATCCGCGTCGGCTTTCTTGAACATTTTGGTCTGCATCTGCGACATGATGGACTGCATGCCGCCACTTGAACCACCGATTGAACTGATCATGATGATCTCCTTGAGTTGAGGATGGGTGGCCCGGGCACCATGCCCGGCGCTGCACCCGCGGCCATCGTGCTTCTGTGCAGCCTGTGCTGAAGCGCCAATGAACGCGCCGTCTTGGGCAACTGTGGCCCAAGGCCACCCATGTGTGTCCCGGCGTGGCGCTGTGTGTCAGATGGCTTGCCTGCCGGTGTCACATGGTTTGTCCGTCCGTGCGGCGATGACACCTTGAGCCACCAAGGGTGGCCTTCTTGTGCTGGGTACAAACTAGACTAACGGTCTGCTGACAACCCCTGCCTGTGAATTGGCGGCGTTGGGCTGTCCACTGAACTGCGGCGTCTTTTGGGTCTTGCCATGATGAAAAACATTCTGATTGTTCTTTTTTCTGTTCTGGTTGCCGCCTGTGGCGGTGGGTCCGGGGACGACGCAAAAATCAGATTTGCGAACTTCACCACCGACAGCAACGGCTTGAACCTGTACACCGGCGGCGACGAACGTATTTCCAATATCAATCAAGAGCAAATCAGCGGCTATGTGAACGTGGACGCAAAAACCTACGACCTGGTGGTGAAAAAGGGCACAGGCTCCACATTGACCAGCGCCTCGACCAGCTTGGCCAAGAAAAAACATTACACAGCGGTGAGCTGGGGCCGTGACGGCGCCATGAAATTCACCAGCCTCGGCGAAGACGAAGGTGCACCAGGCAGCGGCAAAGTCAAACTCCGCTTTCTCAATGCCGCGACCGATGCAGGCAATCTGGATGTGTACATCACCAACGAAAACGATTTGCTGGAGAACAATTCGCCCAACCACAGTGCGGTAGCGGTTGGCACTCTCACCGCTTTTGGCGACTTCAATCGCGGCACTTACCGCTTGCGCGTGACTGCGGCTGGTGACAAAAACGACGTGCGGTTGGACGTGTCAGGCGTTTCATTTGCTGACAAACAGGTGGCCACGATGGTGCTGCAGTCCGGCATCGGTGGAACTCTGGTCAACGGCTTCATACTCAACCAACAATCTGACCTAAAACCCTACAAGAGCAACCAGGTGCGCGTGCGGCTCGCAGCCGGTGTGGGGGGCAACGGCAATGTGTCCGCCAAGGTGGGGGACACCAACCTCTCCAGCAGCTCAATTTCTCCCTCGGTGAGTTCCTATGTGCTTGCGCCTGCGGGCAATCAAACGCTGCTCGTTCAGCTGGGCACAGCCACCATTTTTTCTGCAACCCAAAACTTTGTTGCCGGTGGCGACTACACCGTGCTGGCGTCCGGACCTGCCGGTTCGGCCCAAGCCAAACTTTTGGTGGACGACAACCGACTGCCCACCAGTGCAAACAAGGCCAAAATTCGTTTGATTCATGGTGCGGACAGCTCCCAAAGCTTAAGCCTGGCTGTGGACACGGTGTCCGTGGTCAACGACTTGGCCTATGGCGCTGCCTCGTCTTTCGTCAACGTGTCACCCAACAGTGGCAACGCGCTGATTGAAGTGACATCGCCGCTGAGCAACGAGCCCGTTTACACCACCTCTAAATCCAACAGCTCTACGACGGGGGTGACACTGGACCAGCAAAGCGTCTACTCGGTGTTTGTTTTGGGCGGCAGTGCGTCGGCCCGGGGCATATTGCGGAGGGAGCGTTGATAGCCGGGTTTTGTCAACCAGATCATGGGCAGTGCGACTGCGCTTACGGATGTTCTGCACAACGCCTTGCGGACTTTGGCAGCACGGACTCGGGCGGTCTACGGCGTTGTTTTTGTTGCCAATAGCCCAGACTATTGGCCGCAAAAAAGCGCCTTTTAGCCCATCCCGATCCGCGCTGCCACAGCCTCGCAAGAGTTACGCAGACCATCCTTAACCGGCCTGGTCAATGGCCAAGATGATTGATGTTGACGTTATTCGCGACACACTTCAACCCGAACGGTGAGGGCTGTCATGTTTGATGAAAACCTCAATAGACTGCTATGTGTTCAATCAACCCGAGAGCGATCCCATGCACATCGACAAAAAACCCGGCAGCGTACTGGCTCAAACCGTTCATGTCAGACAGCACCAGTTTGACGCCGACGTATCCCAAGCAGAAGGTGGTGCTGACGAGGGCCCCAATCCCCACGACCTGTATGACGCCGCCCTGGGTGCCTGCAAGGCACTGACAGTGATGTGGTTTGCCAGAAAAAAAGGAATCGCGGTGGACGATATCCACACCGAAGTCCAAAGCGACAACAGCCAGGAACGGGCAGGCCGCTACCGCATCACCAGCAAACTGACCATCAGCGGCAATTTCAGCGATGCCGAGTTTGCCCAATTGGCCGCAGTCGCCGAGAAATGCCCGGTGCACAAACTCATGACCAGCGTCACCACGGAAATCGTGACACAAGTGGAGCGCGCCACATGACCGACTCACTGGTACTGCACGCCCACGCCAAAGACCTCGGCGGTGGTTTTGTGGTGCGCCGCTTGTTGCCCGCCGCTCAGCGACAGGCAGTCGGGCCATTCATCTTTTTTGACCATTTCGGACCTGTGACGGTGACGCCTGATGTCAATCAGGATGTCCGTCCCCATCCGCACATTGGCCTGGCGACTGTCACCTACCTTTTCAGCGGCGTCATCTTGCACCGTGACAACCTGGGCTCTGTCCAGCGCATCGAGCCGGGCGCCATCAATTGGATGACTGCGGGCAGTGGGGTGGTGCACTCCGAACGCAAGCCCGTAGAAGAAAAGGCGGCGACCTACGTCAACCACGGACTCCAGCTGTGGGTTGCACTGCCCGAGGCGGAGCAGGAAAGGTCAGCCGCTTTCTCGCACACGCCAGCCCATGCCCTGCCACAAATCAGAGACAACCCGGCGCAAATTCGGGTGCTTGTCGGAAAGGCATTCGGTGTGGAGTCGCCGGTTGCCACGTTGTCGCCAACGCTCTATTTAGATGTTGAACTGCCAGCCCGTGCGCAGTGGGTTCTGCCGATGTTGGAAGCCGAACAGGCGATTTACCTGGTCAGTGGTGACTTGCAACTGAACGGTGTCGAGGTGGCCCTTCATACCATGGTGGTGTTGACCGGCGATTGCACGCTGGTGGCTGCTGACTCTGGTGCCCGCTTGGTTGTCATCGGCGGGCAACCGCTGGGACGGCGCCTGATGTGGTGGAATTTCGTGTCCACCCGCAAGGAGCGCATTGAACAAGCCGCCCAAGCCTGGGAGTTGGGGGACGCCAGCATGGGCATGGGTCCCGTGCCGGGTGACTACGAGCGTATTCCTTTGCCGTCTCGTTGATGTTTGAAATAAGTGGGCTGCAGCGCTTAAAGCTGGATCGCCAATTCGGTCAAATGATGGTGTGCCGCCAGCTTACGATGCCAAGAATCCGTATCCAAGAAAAAAAGGGGAGCGATTCCAACGCTCCCCTCTTCAATGGGCTATGAGGCCACGCTGATGGCCCGCGGTGTTAGGCCGCCCAATCGACCGCAATGGTTCCCTTGAGCCCCGCAGGCTCATTGCTGGCGAGTTTGATCTCCCCGGCTGCAGGCGGCGAAAACGCGGCCATGGCGTTGATCAGCGCATGCAAACTTGAATCCACTTTGGCGTCAGCGTTCAACTGTGCAACCCCTTGCATCGAGAGTTCTTCGAAGTATTTTTTTCTTGTTAACAAGGACGAATTCCACGCGGCTTGATCGCCTTTGCCTCCAAGCGGCAAATCCAAGGACCGGTATATTGATTCGGTCACGATTTCGGCGAATGCTGCCTCTTCCGTTGTCAACACTTTGCTGGCGATCTCCTTGGCGACAGCGAGGTCGTTTTGAGGGTTCTTTTCTCCCAAATCTGGGTTGAGTTCTACCCCCGCCAAAGCCAAGGTTGTTTTTGACGACACGGCAGCGCTTGGTGCTGTGTTGAGGGCTTTGGTTGTCATGTCCGCCATGCGCCAAACCGTGGTGGGTGAGTCGGTGAAACGGATTTCCTCAATCACCCAACTGTTCACGCCGTTGTTGCTGAAGTAGTGGTCGATCTGGACTTGATCGGTGGTGCCATTGAT